>Ga0209372_1000072_pt1 | contig 78203 bp, 56 predicted proteins | sample AgamicAtPe_FD_187170 | JGI IMG/M metagenome (GOLD analysis project Ga0209372, IMG submission 187170) | Agave microbial communities from Guanajuato, Mexico - At.P.e (SPAdes) (version 2) | ecosystem: Host-associated > Plants > Phyllosphere > Phylloplane/Leaf | place: Guanajuato, Mexico | collected... | reverse complement strand
CGAGAGTTTTCTGCTTTGCCATTTCTGTCTTTGAAGCATTGGAAAGCGAGATACAGAGCGAGGGGGAGCTAGTATTTATTTCGTGCTCCTATACACAGCTTTCGGGCATCCGCCTCTCACTCGAACACTGCGGGAGTCCGCCACTTTCGATTTAGATTAACTTGCCCGACTTCTACCGCCCATCCAGCTCTTCGGGATATCTGAGCGAGAAAGTTGCGAGTGATCGTGCATCCCTCAGCTGTCCTACCTATGATGCTTTAGCCTCGAATCACCGGTGGATGTGCAGTTGACAGAGTTAGTCGCCAAAATGCGATTTGTGCAATCCGTTTGTTGTTATTATAACCCGCAAATGTTTACTATACCCTCCTCTGAAGTTATGAACATACATTGTTAGGCAACAGGAGGAAACGACAATTATAGGGGCAACTCAAAGCATTTCCCAATTCCCCTTATTTATTTAATCCACCTCTCAGCAGTCAGACCAACATTAAGAATCTCTTCGCCACTAGGGCCAGATGCTACTGAATATGATGGCTTTATGATGGATCTCAGCAATCAAGAAGATGTACCTACTTGCCGCATTTGTCACTGTACGGAAAGTCCCAGCAATGGTCTGGTCAAGCTCATCTCCCCGTGCCATTGCTCTGGATCACTCAAGTATGTCCATCATAGTTGTTTACAACAATGGCTAGATGCTACAAATAGTCAGAGGTGCGAGCTTTGTAAGCACCCCTTTAGTATGAGCGTCAAGTACAAGCCTCTTTACAAATGGGGCTCCCTCAATGCCTCACCAAGTGAGCGACGAAGACTCATCTGCAATAGTGTATTCAATCTAGTCTCGATGGTGTGTATTTTTTGGTCGATTTATGTCCTTATCGAGCAAGCATCATTAGATGCTAGGGATGGCCAGATAGATTGGAGTTTCTATGTCAAGATTTCCGTAGTTACCATTGGTCTTATAATCGGCGTCATATTTCTGTTTGTGCAATTGAAGTTGTATTTCTCTGTGTTCATGAAATGGAGACAGTCAAATCGAATCATTATTATTAGAAACGCTAACTTTACAAACACGAATAACGGCACTAATGGTAGAATCAGCAATGCCGCAAGCAGCACCAATGTAGCATCGTCAACCTTGATAGCTGGCAACGATGTCACAAGAGTTCAAGCGGGCTCTCGGCACCAGCCTGACGAGTTCATTATTCAGATGTCTGAACCAGATATCAATCATAAGATTGAAGGAGATGGCAACAATTGCAAGAGCGAAACTGCCACTAACAAAAGTAACGATTCGTTTGCTTTACCCCTCGTTGGTTTATCTGGCGGGAAGCCATCACCAACAACCTCAAAAACTACTCAGGATGGATCTCAAGAATGTGAAAATGTTGGGAATATAGCTTAGCATGGCTTCGAGTTGAATCTAAAAGCAACTTCCGTTTAAGAATGCTAGCACTTAACAAAAATTAATAAAAAGCAAAACTGTCTTGGAAACTTGTTGTTTGCAGATTACAAGATTCTAACAGACTTCTCATACTTCGCTTGTTATGTCGTCGACTATGGAATCAAGGATGGTTAGCTACCATCTGATGCAGAAGTTGTCCGGGCATAAGTTTCTCTGTAGGTGCACATGGCGTCACAGAGCGAGACGAGGCGAGGCGAAGACTGAATTTGAAATCAACAGATCCTCTCAGTTGTTTTAGTTTTATTTTAGTCGTGAGTTCGAGAGGCCAAGAACAGAAACTTCCAAATATTATACATTCTGTTTTCTCACAGTCCCATTCCAACATCAATTAGCACATTTGAAGACAGGTTATGTTATATCCATCAGCCGTGGCGATCTCAAGTGCTCCAAATATTAGTAGACCTGGCGTCAAGGTCAGTTTTTATTTTTATGAGAGATCCCCTTGTTAGCCCGGGCTGATTGCTGCTTGAATTGATCACAAGTGCCAAACACCATGAAGCTTCAACCCAAGATCACATTAGAATTGATACTCATATTCATCTGCTGTGCCCAAGGAAGTTCCTCTCAAACAGGACTGTTCAAGATTTATAAATTGAATCTCATTTGGTCGAAAGCTCAGCATTCGCTTGGGCCCGGTAAATTGAAGGATCTAAAAACCGATCTTATCAAGCATGAAACAGAAGAGTTGCTACTTAAGCGCATGAAGAGCCATAACCAAGACAAAGATGGGATGTTTGAAGCTAGTGTTCGGAAAAAACTCCTATCAATTCTGAGAAAATATTCCCTCGAGCGCTACTATGATGACATCCACCCACCAGTTGATAGAGAGCATGATTTTAAACAACGAAATCTCAAAAAAGGGACTTTAGATGCACCAAATTCGTCTAAGCTAACTTTCCGTGATAAAAAACTTGACAAACTGTGGAAGAAGGCGGAACAGACCGGTTTTACTCAAGAACAGCTCATGGTATTGCATGAGGAACTCCAACATCATCAAGATAAGATAGATGATCACTATGAAACAATGAACGAACTTGACCACAGGTCGGACAAAGACAGTAACAACGCTAACTCAGAGAACTCAATCGAGAACGATTCTGATGGCGCACTGAGGAAACGTCCCTCGCCAGCCAGTAAATTTCAAGAGTCTGAGTCCGAGAAGAAAACCCGCCTCGAAAGTAACACTCAGCAGGCTCTCAGAGAGAAACACAGTGAGATTAAGAGAGATCTCGATAAGATTCATAGAGATGTCATTGCTGCCAAACTGAACCATGATGGACCATTCGAAGAGTCTCATGTTAATGAGCTTTGGGTTGCTGCAACTAAAGGGAATTTCTCAAAAAATGAATTAGAATCCTTGAGAGAGGAATTGAAGCATTACGAAACACGTATGAAGAAATTGCAACACTTTCAAGCTCAACTCGAACGAGATGAGATCATAATCAAGAAGGGCGTCTCTTCTAGAGAGGAGGACGACAATGAAACAAAGCATATAAAGAAAAGAGTCAAGGAGTTGACGGCAAAGGTAGATAAGACTCGTAGAGGCATTGAGCAGAGAATATACAACAAGAGAGACGATCTATGATTGCTCTAAAACAAATTTGTAGTGCCATCTAGATTTATAGCAATAAAATCATGTGAGCATGCTACCTGGGAGGTTCTTTACATTTAAACACACAATCAATCTCATCGCTTGGTGTCTTCTTACTGAGGTTCAGCCAAGCTTATCAAGCGAGACGAGATGGCCGGCTGGGTTCGTACTTGATTCCGGTGAAACAGGCTAATACGAGGAATATTATGCTCGCTTCTTACTTTTTAGATCGGTCCAATATCATGGTCTCACGTGTAATCGTCAAAGAAAGTTTTAATGAACGCATTAGCAAGAGATGCAATTCTGCTAATCTGACCGAAAAAGATCACTCTTTGAGGGCGAAACTCTCAATTTAGTCGTTTGATTCTATCAGTGATGGGATCCTTACCTTCCTCCGGTTCATGCATCTATGTATTGGTCTAGTTATAAGTCACGCCGTTGGTAGTCATGGACACGATAGGAAAAGTATCAGGGTAAATCAACCGCGACGCGATAGGTCGAAATCCTGTCCCAACTCTCTGGTTTATCTGACGATGCACTCTGATTCGAACTTTGACTCTGAGTTCCAACCATCAGAAGTGACCTCAATTTTGTAGGAGCCCGCAATAGAATCAAAGTAGATGATTTTGAGAGGTATTCCGATTTCGTCCATTGCAAGACAAATTCGTCATGAGAACTGGATCCAGAGTTTGGCCAGCTCTGATAGAAAGCACACTGAATTTGGATGGCCAGCAATTAACCAGAGCACAAGACAAACACTCCTCAGGACGGAGCTCCAAGCGGAGTGTTTTGTGCTCCATACGTAAAATCAGATTGGGGCTGATAACTGAATTCGATGATGATGGGGTTTCAGACATATTCTGGGTTGCAGGGGGGATAACAGCTGTCACAGGTTTCCTTGTAGCAAGTTTAGGGTTGTTCCCTCGGTCTCAGGTAAGCATTTCAAGATGACACAGTCAAATAAATGTATCTACCCGTTGAGTTTGTTAACAAGAGGCTCATATCAACCGGATCCAGGCTCGAATAAGACTCTATCTCGAATGTTTTGGATGTGCTATGTTGATCGTGGGGCTATGTATTATCTTTGTTGGCTTAAAAATACGTTCAAACCCAGGCAGTTGGAGCGAGTCTGACGAAGCACAGATCTCTGAATATAGATATGCTGTTGATAGCCCTAGAACTGACTTTAGAAGGTATGAAGGTAGACGTCTCGAGTTTAGAGTCAATAACGCGACAGACTTTGGAGTTTTTAATGTAAACTCCGAACAAAGTGAGAGACAGTGTAGCCAAGAGAGCGATAGGATTGAAATCGTAACCGATGCGAAGAATGACAGAGACCTCTGGACACCTGACCATGAGTACGGTAGTGATCACAAAGCGGCAGTCGAAGCGGCACTTTCAACAGTGCTAACTGTTTCTACTCTGGCTGGTTTCAGACCGGATGGACTGGTAACTCCAAGGAAACGCTGCTGTCTTCACCATGCAATTCAGGTAGGTGAAATAAATATGAGACCCTTGTCGAATGATTCTCCAGCGCTTGAAGCATGTTACTAATCGTTTCCGCTCTCTGGCGCACGTAATGAATCGAGCAGCAGAGATTAGGCTCCCAGAAGTGGGTCGAGAGTTTGAAGATAGCTCGCCATCAGGGCGATCTCGGCGCCACGAACATATTTTGAATGGATCCCTACCTGAACCGGCATCGCTTGTTCGCGCGCATCTAGAGGGCAGGGGAATGGTAAGCGGTTCGTTTCAGCATAGCCAGTCAAATCTGATCTCCGGAATCTTTGACGATCATATATCACTGTTCGTTCTCGACGACAGGTCCGTTGTGAGGGGTGCGCACATTCATCTATTCCCTCCGCCCAACTACCAAATCCAGCACGATTTTTAAATGCTGTAATTTATGATTCCTCTCTGTTGGTCATTCCACTCATTTAGAGCGGAGTTAAAAAGGATATGTAGCAGATATCAAGCATCCGTCTCTGACTCTCTCAAAGTGGGCCTGGTAGTTACGTATCGGTCAATCAATGGATAGCAAACACATCTTATTGGGGGGCATGAAACTGTAATGCATACGACACTCAGACAATTCCGTCACTTTCTCTGAACAAACCTTCTCCATTATAGACCGAGGATTGAGAGATACGTTGATAGCGAGTGGGTTCATTGGGGCGTTATTGTGGCTCTCTCAAAGCGGAAGTTTAAACAACAGCTCGTATCTTGTTGAACAAACAGTTCAGTGCTGTTCCAGGTTTGAAATGTTCAATCCACCTGAGACAAAAACCGGCATACATGTTGAGCTAAATTTAGAGAACTCCGAGCGAGAGTAATTGAATATTCATCTATTCTGTCTAAGTTATAGTTTGTCTGCCTTTTTTGTCTGGTATGACCATGCGGTGCCACCTGAAGTTGTACTCTAGACAAGTCCATGTTGTTTCATCAAATTCTACCAAGTTGATGGTCCTTGCTCGGTAAAAACTTCGCTCAACGCCTCAATGATTACGATCGATCAGCAGTTGTCCAGGATCTAGAATGTGATCAAATGTCAAGCGTCAGTCGTTATCAGTCATCCAATAAGACCACACAAGAATTGAAGATAAGCCTCAGGAAAGCAAGAGTAGGGACAACGTGTTGCAAGAATGAGATTAAAAGCAAATTTGCATATTATCTCAGCCATCTTACTCGTTTGGTCCCATTCAAAACTTCAAGTCGCCTCTAACCCAATACTCTTCAATCCAACATCGGCTCCGATGGTGTCACTTCCCTCAATGCCAATACCGGCACCGATGCTAATGGGTCCTCAATTTGATCCCTTCGGGCCCATGGCCGCCCAGAGTCAGTACCTCTTGGCGCCGCCTCTAGGTCCACTGCCCTATGATCTGAGCCCACGCTCTCATCCAAAATCATCTAGATCCAGCGGAAGTCATAAAAGACCGAAGGACCCTGTGGAATCGGATGAGCAGAAAGCTCTCGATGACATTCCAGTCTCTTTTGTAAGTAAATAGCGCCCCAGGTAAATTGTTCAAGAATTGAATCAAATCTAACACAACTTCCATCATAGCTCGAACCGGATGGGCCTTCTAGCATCACCGAAAGAATAAGTGACTCTTTTTCAGCAATAGGCGAGGGATTCAAGAATCATTTCAGATCCTTAACTGAAAACTTCTCGGATACAATGGAAGACATCCGGGACGCTTGGAGGTTGTCGGACGGAGAAAGAAAGCGAGGAGATAGAGCTGAGTAGATTCCCGCGATGAAAAGAATAAAGATCACTTCCGTCAACTGAAAAATTTATTTCTCACAAGTCAGTTTCCAAATGGCTCTGAGATCGGTGTTACTGTATCAAATCGTTCATTTTATTCTCCTCTATACCAACACCAGATATTCAGAGTGAGCTGTTTTCACAATTAGGCATAACTCTTTTTGGGAAATGGTGGGCCATTAGTCTTTGCCAAGGATCATTAGGATATAGAGGAACATGTTGATTATGTCAAGGTAGAGGTTGATCGCAGCAAATACATATTCTTCGGGTGACATTTGAATGGCATGCGTGCCGCCGACAATCATTTGGGTATCTATGACGAGGAATATACCCATGATGATGGCCATGATACTCGACATTATGAGAATGAACGGTTTCGAAGGTGGGAAGAATAGACCAATTAGCATGGTCACTGTAGCCACCATCAGTATAACTAGCATGATACCACTCTTGGCAGTGAAATCCCATTTAGTCTGAACGGCGAACAATGTCAATGCTAGACATACAACTGTGGTGATTGCTCCAGCCAACATGACGATCTTGGTATCAAACATTACGGTTATGGCAGCGAGCATCAAAGCCTCAGCTACCGTGAATGCAAATAGTATGATAAGATTGTGAGGGTGCTTCCTTCTTAGTTTACCCATGCAGGTGATGGCGATCAGAATAACGAACGAAACAACAAACGACGCAGTATGGAACCAGCGATTCTTGAGGGCCCATTGATGAACATCCGGATGAACAGCGAAGAGCGCTATTATAGCGACTGTAATTATCAGTTGGACTGACAGCAAAGAGTACACCTTCTTGATGAAGTTATGTCGAATTTGTTTGCTCCCAAAGAACTGGCTATTGATGTCCAAGTTTGGCTCTGGGTTAACGCCAATTTGGCCAACTTCGGGGTCTTGTTGGTACATGATGACGAGAGTGTGGATAGTTTCTCAGTTGAAGTTAGAATAGGATTGAGTGTCGTTAGGTATTTTCAATTTTAGGTCGGGCTTGATTCGTCCAATTTGAAGATACTATTGGCGATAGTATACGTTTGAGCTATGAGTCATTTGTCAGCCAGCCTCTGAGCCTGCTGGTCTTGGGTAGATTCTTATCGTCGTTAGTCAAAGCCAATATGTTGTTGTTGTTGTTATAATTATTTTCGGTTTTGAACAAAGTTCTGTATTTATTTTGGTTTTGAATGGATTAGTATTTATATTGGTCGTGAATTTTATCGGATAGCCCTCAATAGATCGTATAATGCGCAGTCTGACCGAACGCCACGCCCACGATGCACATCAGGATTGTCCGAATCGCCCGACTTTTTTCATACATTTTGATTCGACCAACCAACATTGAAGCCAAGTTTGCTTCCAAGAATCGGATTGTGATCCATCATTTTTTATCTTGAACTTGAGTACGTGCACGAAATAGTTCCAGACTAAAACCAAATGCAAGCCTTTAGGACTCATGGGGCCATTAGAGTGGGAATTTACTGGTCCACACAGGAACATGGGTGACCCAATCTTGGGTCATTGGTTTATGGCGGATGCGGCCGATTGTCATCTTTTTTGCGGCATCCAAGACCAGGACCTCATTCTAATGCTGTTTTTTGGATTGAACCCGGCCACATCCGGGTCGCCCAGATTTCTCGGACGGTTTTATATAAATCTGACGATTCGAGTTCCGTTCGCTCAAGTTTGATCACGAACGAATCTGTCGAAGTAGTTTCAATGTCATCAGCTCGTCATCTCTGATCTTATGACATAACTCATGTTTACAAAACCATCCCCGTTCGATGTGAAAACCGTACCTGTGTCGAAACCATCTCTAACAATAGCAATGCCGTATCAAAGCGACCGAGTAGCACAATGACGGCGGTTTCGAACAACATGACCAACCTCATGTTTCATATAGAAATCGAGACTTCACAGAGCCAACTCAGCGTACACGATTTTGAAATCAACATGAGAAGCCTCCATGTACGTTGTTGTAAACAGATACTAGTTGAATCCAGTTCTTGGATCAATTGCTAAGTGCACTCGAGTACTGTAACCGGTGTCATGATCGTAAAGGGTAGTTCACGTGGTCTCACATGAGAGCAGGTGTCCCTATGAATTTCTACTGTATATGGTGACGACATAGTGCTAAAGTTTGCATGAGCTCATTAACGGTTGTTCATGGGCTCTGAAATTCGAGCAACCACAAGGCTGATCTGTGGAATATACACGAGCTAAGGCAATGGTTTGGGGATTTTATCCGATATGCGAGTTGATTAGCGAGATTATATGACGAGTGACCTAGGATTCAGCCAGTGATTCGAGATCCAGTCTGGTGAAATAGATCACAAATTGTACGCATGGTGGGATTAAACTCACAACTGAAAGGGGCTTAGCGAATGTGTCATGAAAAGAGCAGGTGGTGGATTACAGGTGCATAATTAGTAAATCTATGGTAGGCATATGACAGTAAATCACTAGCTAATGGGATATTTTCAATCATGGAAACACAAACGTTATCAGTAGAGTCATCAGTGGTATATTTGCTGGACTGCTCTTTCTTGAGATTTCTAGTAATTTGTGCTAGAACCCTCTCTAGTTAGATAACAGATGGTTGATATGGCGAATTCTAACTGGACATTGGCGCAGTCGATTTAACAATCAATCAAGTTGTCTAGATGGTGTTAAATTTATTCGAATGGCTAGAGTTAGCTCTTCGAACCAGCGGAAATGAGATTTGGTAAAATTGCTGGTCACGAACATCAAGGTTCCAGATTGATCTTAGATCATGTAGAGGTTAAACCTCATCGATTGCTGCTAGATGTTTGCTGGGAACCGAATAAACTATTGAATATCTGAGTGGCGAAATAATCACTAATGCCAGGTGAACGACGATCTGCATTATCAAATGCCTTTTGAAGCTCCCTGATGGCGGAAATTTTAGAACCTAAGTAAGTCACAGTTTCTTGTTGAGATGATGATGGTGATGACGATAATGAGGATGTATCATTGGCTGCTATAGAACTTGGCCTTGTTGATTGGGGTTTAGCAAGTTTTATACTCTTTTGGCAATCTTCAATTAACTCTTCCAAAACTGAATTCATGCTCATTATACCACTGTCCCAATTTGTGGTCGTTGCGCTACTGATTGTTGACATGTTCTTTGACCTAGATTCTTCTTGGGAGTCTGTCTCAGAATCATCGCTGTCATTTACACCAGCTCCGCCTGATGCCTTATAACGTCTATACCTTTCTGTTAAATCTATTAGATACGAATTTTTCTTGGCTTTCCTTATGAAAGGGAATTTAAGTAATTCCTTGGCGGATGGTCTGTTATCTGGATCCTTATTGAGACAGGCTTCAACAAATTCACGAAATTGCTTAGAATAGTTACCCGAGAGTTGGGGCGGATTGTTTTTCGGGATGAGAAACAATACTCTCATGGGATGGAGGTCAGAGTTTGGCGGTTCACCTTTTGCCAACTCTATGGCGGTTATGCCTAGACTCCATATATCTGCTTTGGAATCATAGGCAGATTGGCGTATAGTTTCTGGAGACATCCAGTAAGGGCTACCAACAAAGGTGCTTCGTTTACTTGTCGTATTAGTCAATTGGCCAGCGACACCGAAATCAGCTAATTTAACATCACCAGTGCTAGATAACAATATGTTAGCTGATTTTATGTCACGATGGAGTTTTCGCTCTGAATGAAGATAATCTAAACCCTTGAGTACCTCTCTCAATATTATTGCAACATACATTTCCTCAAATTGGCCAGCCTTCATCAAGTCAAGCGCTGAACCACCGCCCAAGTATTCCATTATTATCCATAACTTTGTTCCCTTGAGATAAGATCCATAATACTTTGTTACATATGGCGAATCACATTGGCTTAGGACCATTATCTCTTGCTGAATGTCTTCTATCTCATCTTCGGCTTCCTCGAGATCAATTATCTTGATTGCAACTACTTGTTGTGTTCGGTTGTCAATACCCTTGAACACTTCACCGAATGACCCGCGACCGATGCGCTCAAGCTTAGTAAACAAAGTTTCTGGATCTAGATGGTCTTTCTGGCTAGTGGCGTTGGAATTAATGGTGGCAGAGCCCATTTTAGAAATACCGGTGGCCGAGGAAGCTGTTTTGGCTGATGTCCCGTTCATGATGGCTGCAATACAGATCTGATTAAAATGAACGACGACAACTTGAAGCCCAGATACTGTTGTTGCCCTGCGGTGTTTGACATTCGTATGATGATATTTATAAACGCCGGCTCACTATTTACCACAAATCAGGTGACTTGAGTTTCAATCAAAACAATTCTATGAAGCCTCTACGACTAGTTGGCACACTAGCTCAACGAGTGCGTTTTGTCGGAGATCGTCCTCGATGGAGCAAGTGGTGATGCACAGTTATTGTTACAGAGACTTGTTGTTCTTACTGCCTCTGCTACCGCTTCTTATTCTGTCAGTATATGTCAGATCGTAATTTGCACAAATTTTTCTAACATAAGTAGTATGAGTGGTGGTGTATTTCTTGGTCGGAATCAATCGTGATTCCACTCCAGCTGGAGGTGTGTTTAGCTTGCCATCGTTCAGCCAAGTTAACTCGCCGCTCCGCCCCCTGATAGTGGTGATTGTTTCCCTGATCGGCAAAAGATCCGTTGTTGTAGTAAGCTATCGTTGATGTGCCTCATGCATTAAGAAAGGTCGAGTCCTCGCTTGCTTTCCACGCACATCTCACCTAGTTGTCTAATTTGAACGAATATTTTACTAGCGACAGAGCGGCTCTAGCATGAAGCAAGCAACAGGAACAAGTGTAACAATTAGTCGGCGGCAATGATGTTAGTGCTCTGCACGCCAGATGACAAGCTAGGCCGTAGTCGGGCGCTTTCCACAGGCGACAGGACGACGGCTATGATCGAAATAATGGTGACTCTAGTCGCCGATCTACTGCTCTGATGCGAGCTCTGCCAGTGCTTCCACCACAGCTGCAGTCTGGGTGGAGATAGACGAGCACTCAGTTGGTCTAGTCAGTCAGTCAGCTGGCTGTTGTTGTCGAGTCCTGCAGGTTGATTTGGGTTGTTTTTCTATTTGCTTTGGCGCGTTGTTGTGCAATATTTGTGATGAGACATTTGAGTCTTGCTCAGCAGGATAGGCGACACAGGGTTCTGTGGCAGAAGAGAAGCGTCATTCGGGACCAAGTTGAGAGTGGAAAACAGCAGGTTGGGCCAAGTAGACAGTGTATTTGTGGGGGAGTAAAAAAGGCCGTGGAGCCTTGGTTGGCTGCCAGAATACCGCTGCCGTGGCTTGTAGGTTACCGTCGCTGCCGCCAACGCTCAGGCTTCTCTCGCAGTGTACAATGTAATGCAAACCTGCTGTGAGGTGTGTTTTTTGTGGCTAACTGTAACGCAAATTCGTGAGCCCAACACGCAGCTGGTTGGTGGAAAATACCATCAGCCGCTGTTATCTCTGGCCTCGTCGGCGCCGAGTGCGCTCGCGAGGCTGTGTGCCTGAGCCAGACGGTTAGTGCGCTGTTGCAGGGCAAGACCTGACTACGCATACGCCATCCGCGCATTGCCCTGTGACTCACAGGGGGCGAGAGGGACGAAAGGGACAAAAGCGCACTGAGCCACACAAGCGCCCTCCTCCTCGCCCTCTCTTTGCGCTAGTGCTGGCCGCTAATTTAGGTGGCCTGCATTCGGGCGAGCTAGCGCTCTCGCAGGTCTTGCAGCTTTAAAGCTCGCACCTCTATCCAGCTAGCGGCAGCACGCTTCTCGCAACTTCCATCTCGCTCTCTCGCTCACTCGCGCTCACTTGTGTGAGCAAAATTTGCCCAAAAGCGCTTGTGCGCTCTCGAAACAGCATCAGGCTCTGCTGGCGTTTTGCTCGCCCGTTGTGTTTGTGTATGAGTTCATTGTAAGGGTGTGCACTGCGGCTCACGACAACGGCCATTGACGCAGTTAAGAGCAAGCCTTCCTCTCGTATAAAAGCGTATCCGCGTTGCTGTTAGTTGCGATAACTGCTGTACTAAGCAACCCGATTCAGACGAGGCCCAAACCGTATCCCGGATCAACCGATACCCATCTAAGCCCAAAACTAAAACAACCAATCCAATTTCTCACCAGAAAGAGAGAATAACTCAGTAGTTTTATCAAAACTAGCGGCATAAACACAACTTAAGATGCAGATCTTTGTGAAAACTCTAACTGGCAAAACCATCACTCTAGAGGTTGAGGCCTCGGACACCATCGACAACGTCAAGTCAAAGATCCAAGACAAGGAGGGAATCCCCCCGGACCAGCAACGTCTCATTTTCGCCGGCAAGCAACTAGAGGACGGTCGCACCCTAAGCGACTACAACATACAAAAGGAGTCCACTCTCCATTTGGTTCTCCGTCTTAGAGGAGGAATGCAGATTTTCGTCAAAACCTTGACTGGCAAGACCATCACTCTCGAAGTGGAGGCTTCGGACACCATCGACAACGTTAAATCAAAGATTCAAGACAAGGAGGGAATTCCTCCGGACCAGCAACGTCTTATCTTTGCTGGCAAGCAACTAGAGGATGGCCGTACCTTAAGCGATTACAACATACAGAAGGAGTCTACTCTCCATTTGGTTCTCCGTCTCAGAGGAGGAATGCAGATCTTCGTCAAAACCTTGACCGGCAAAACCATTACCCTTGAAGTGGAGGCCTCGGACACTATCGACAACGTTAAGTCAAAAATCCAGGACAAGGAGGGAATCCCCCCGGACCAGCAACGTCTCATTTTTGCCGGAAAACAACTAGAGGATGGCCGTACCTTAAGCGATTACAACATTCAGAAAGAGTCTACTCTCCACTTGGTCCTCCGTCTCAGAGGAGGAATGCAGATCTTCGTCAAAACCTTGACCGGCAAAACCATTACCCTTGAAGTGGAGGCCTCGGACACTATCGACAACGTTAAGTCAAAAATCCAAGACAAAGAGGGAATCCCTCCGGACCAGCAACGTCTCATTTTCGCTGGAAAGCAGCTCGAAGATGGCCGTACCTTAAGCGACTACAACATTCAGAAAGAGTCTACTCTTCACTTGGTTCTCAGACTCAGGGGAGGATCTCTGTGAGAGAACATCTTAGCTATAAAACTGGGCTGTTTGCTCTTTTATTGTGGCTGTTTACTGGGCAACAGTGAGGACCCACAATAAAAGAGCCATCAACCTAGAGTTTAATCATCTTGGTCTTTTCACTCCCTTGCTAGATAGCCGACTTTCATTGTTCTGGCTGCCTATCGTTGTGGTCTACCTCCGGGCCTCCGTCGGATGCTGATTGCTAGTCTGACCTTGAGTCGACTGACTTATTGAGAGATACTGACTTGGATTGTTCAGCGGACAAGCACCATGGATGTCGCATGACATCGTCCATCGAGGGTCTTCTCGGTTCGTCAGGCTCAAAGATACGTGAAATCAAATCCTTCACTTCTCTCGATAGGACATCCTCTCGATCGTCTCTATATTTCCATATCCTGTTCAGCTGAGTCTGCAACATCCTACGAAGATCCTTAAATTTGAAAGGAAATTTATTGTTCAGCATACCATAAAGCACTACACCCATAGCCCAGACGTCTGCTTTGAACGGATTATAGGGCCTTTTTTGCAAAATCTGCGGGCAGTAATATGGGAGAGTTCCACAAAAAGTCTCGCTCAGATTCAGTCTACCTGTCTCAGGGTCATACGCTATACGTGCGAACCCAAAGTCGGTCAACTTTGCGTTGTTGTTGTAATCCAACATGATATTATCAACCTTAATGTCGCGATGAGCAATACCAAATTTGTTATGACAGTATTGCAACGCCGAACCAGTTTGTGTAAACCACAACTTCGATCTCGGCTCACTAAGCGCATCGTTCTTCTTTATGTAATCTGCAATCGTACCGTTCGGTGCAAACTCCATGAAAATGTAGATTCTGCCTCCCATACGAAATATATCAAAAACCTTGATTACGTTTACATGCCTAACTTGAATCAGGACGCTGAGTTCTCTGGGTAGAAATTTTTGCTTAAACTTTTCACCACACTTATCTAAATCCATAACCTTGACAGCCGACATCTCTTCACGTCCGTCATGACGAGTTTTCAAAGCCGAAAAAACCTGACCAAAAGCACCAGCCGCTAGCTTCTTCTGCAAGATATAGCCTTTCTTTCTGAGAACAGCTTGAGTTTTTGGGTCTAGTTCTGCTTGTGCAGCCATCCTAAGTTATATTGTCAGTTAGTTAGAAGTTTGGAATGATTCCCACATTGTGGGGGCAGAACGTTAATTTACAGCCTGTTAATCATGGTTTCAGAGGTCTAATCAATGGATCTAGGGCGCAGAGATGCGATGGGCCCTCAGGGCGCAGTTGGCACTAGGCGCTTTAGGCAACAGGTCTCACGCGGCCGTAACAAGCGCGTGACCAGTTTTCCTTTTGCTCAACAGGTGTCGCTCACGCGGCTGCAAACTTAGGCGCGCGCTCCCATCCCACAGCGAAAATCGTCGCCTAGCTCGATTGAAAGCCTCTATTTAAGTAGATCATTGAGTGGCTCCGCCATCAGAGGTTAATTTGTTGTCTAGGAGGAGTGACGGAAGGCAGATAATTTGGAACCCACCCATCCAACTGTCACCCATTGAGCAAATACCTCTGCCACTAGTAACCAGCAATCGAGTAGCCATGTCCGACTCAGGGTACAACACCTCAACCTCCTCCCCCTCATCATCTCGCCGAGGCTCGCAAGTATCCGGCGAGGCGTCCGCGGTACAGAGTTCGGTGCGTGAGCCTGCCCAAGATAGACGACGACGAGGATCTGCAGTTCAGCACTCGGGAGTCGCCCGTCGCCCATCGCAAGACCGACGCCGTTCGAGAGCCTCCTCAATTGGAGCAGCCAGATCTCGCGCCTCATCTACTGGGGCCGGATCCAGGATGGGCTCCAGAGTTCGCTCAAGCTCCTTGTCAACCATGAGCGCCAGGTCAAGATCCCGCTCAACTGCTGGCCGCCGAGCAAACCGAAGCACAACTGGTCGCCGGGCCACCCGCCGTACTCGACGCCAAGGAGTTGCCCGCAACCCATCGACCGACAGACGTCGAAGGGGAACCAGGACAAGCGCTCGTCGCACTACACAAGCTAGGGCCACGACTCGCGGAAGAACCCAGACGAGGACCAGATCAGCTCGCCGATCTCGTGTCCAATCATCAACAGCTTGAGTGTTCTCTTGAGGAACAATCAAGAGCATAGAACAAATGTGATAAAAAAAACCTCAAACGAGATGTCAAATCTCGTAAATTGCTGCTCGCGCCGCCCAAGATAAGTCTCGCCCAAGGCTTGTTAAGCTAGAATGAATGATCGGACGATCTAGAAACCTGTTGCACCTCTCCCCCAAAAAACAATAAAATAATACAAAAACACAAATCTCTCATCTGAATTTATTTTCGCCTCGTGCACAAACAATTGGCATTCGAGTGAATGGCCCAGTTTGATCTCGCTGCTGGAAGTAAGTTTAGCGAAAAATCTAATGTGGATATCGCAACTCCAATATGCTATCAGATAGCCGCCAGAATGAGAAACTTCGCAGGGAAATCTTGGAAGCCACGGCAAGCGGCCACGAAAAGGCAAAATTCGCCCAGGAGGAGCTCGACAATCAGGGTAAGGGGCTAAGAGAATCTCTTGGCCAAGCTGAGTCGGTTGCCAGGCAGACGATCAAAACTGCCAAAGCCATCAAAGGTCTTGTCCGCGAGGCGAAACTGAGCAGGACAAGGAAAGCTCTTAGATGTTGTTGTCCAAGTTGCTGTGTTCCAGCAACAAAAGATGAAAACGATTTGGCTGTTGACCAAACAAATCTTGCTTTTAACCCCTTGAGTCTATCTGAAGCAGACGAGAGTGACGTAGAGAAAGACACTCTCTTGCGCTTGGAGAGCCTTAAACAGGAGTCGGTCGCCTCTAAAAGGGCCACCGCAAGTTGGAAGAGAACCTTAGTACCACCACCGAGTGTGATCAATGATGGCTCAGATATTTGGTACAAACAGATGGATGTCAGCCTTAGCCAGTTGCAGCGGATGGCAGAAGATATGAGCAGGTCCCTGGATGAGCAGCTAAAGTTGGCGCAGCTGCTAACTATTTATTTGAATTACGGTGTCGACCAGGTGATGGGTGCGAACAAGTTTCTGATAAAAGAAAAGGATTCATTCTAATTGAGGGCTATTCGTTTTGAAATCATTTTGCAGACCATAGCTAGCAACTTTGGACCTCAGTTATTTTCCCTAAGCCGACTCCTGAAATCGCGCGCTAAAGATCCCCAATAGTGGCCGGTCGGTTGTGTTTTGTGTTACAGCTCTAACTCGCACTATGAGTGTTAATTCGCTCCATGTCCTCGCTAACCTGGTGCGGAGTGGAATCTGGTCGAAGACATGCGATCTAGCCAATTACAAAAATGTTGTACTGGATGTTGAGAGCATCGTTACCAGTTTGTTTCGACTCTGCATATCGGATCACATACGAAAGCTGCAAAATATAGCCCGCAACAGCAACCAAACACTAGATCTTCATGCCGCAACACTTATAAACTACCTCGAGTTTTCGCGCTATGTCAAACAGCTGCTCAACTACCTGGCAAATCTCAAGATAACGCCCATTCTGGTCTACAGTGGCAAGGAGATGGAGGCGCCTCTGTTTGGAATGTTAGCGGCCGGATTTGAGAGGAACGTTGATAAGGTACGCGAACGTGTGTCAACAGTGAGTCGTCGTTCTATTGGTTCGAGAACGGCGCAAGAGTTAGCCAGCCAGGTTCCCTGCCCGAGTCTAGCCTTGATGATATTCAAATCCATAGTCAACCTACGATGCAAAACGGGCGAACCAATCCGAGCCTATCAATCATTCTATAGCCCATATCCACTGATGGCGAAATTGGCCCGCGATTACAAGTGCCCCGTGGTAACTAATAATGCTGAGTTTATCATTATGGATGTCAGGGCTGGATTTATAATCTTTGACGAGTTCTGGAACCAGAACGTAAGTTCTCGAGATCATTCTTTTAGAGCAAAAACGAGAAGCATCTCGAGCGTCAGTTCGTCGAGTTCAGCTCCGAAGACACCAAAGATCTCTGAGTCAGCTAGAGGCAAAACAGTTTGTAGATTTCACTCAAACATTCAATTCCTACACCAACATCCTGGCCTGAATGCACCCTTAGCGATCAACCTTTTCCCCTTGACTGATATAGAAATGATCAAGAACTACTCTAAATCACTGAAAAGATTAGGAATCAACTATGATGAGTATAAGAGAGAGGATTTCACGCCGAGTTGTCAGGATAAAACTGGCGGGAATTCATACAAAATCTATCATTTGGCAGCCAATAGATTGGAGCTAGCACTCAGATTCTTATCAACTAAAACAGTCGCCATGTTAGGTAACTTTGTTCGGGGTGAGGCAACAAGAACCAACTCAAGTCTTGATGACGACTATCGACAACTCTTAAATTATCATGCGGTTGCTTTTAGTTTTAAAGAGCGTCTAAGGTTCGTCCTCAAGTTTGTCCATGATCCTGCCCAATTGAACTATATTGAGTGGTGTCTGGTGAATCGAGAATGTACCCCTGATCACCTTATGAACATTATTTGCTGCTCGCTGGGCCGTTTAGCTAGCGTCAGTTACAATAAACAAATGCAATACGAAGACTTGGCCACAAGAAGGTCTGCCTACTCTTTGTTAAATAGACAGAAGGCCATGTTGATGAGCATATTCACTGCAAACGAGTCTCACAAGAGTGAGAGCTCGATTTCGCTCACTAAAAAACAACCCGACTTGATGACCCGGTATGCGAGCGCCTCCCTCACCATAGTTGATAGACTTGAATCTAAGGTAGTTGAGCATGTGATTGACACTACGCATGAGGATTCGCGACTCGAGACATTACGAGACAAACTCAAACTGTGCAAGCTTGCGAGAAATCAGGTAGACAAGAAGGAGAGGATTCAATTTATTAACCTTGTTTTCAATACAACAGACCTGCTTTGTTTGCCTCCTAAGTTAGATTCATTCGTGAGTAGACAGCTAGGAAAAGATGAACACTGCATCAGGAACGAGCTAGCTATAGTGCTATCACTATTCAAGTTTTGCTGCGAAAGCTGCAAAGATGATAGCTATTTCAAAACCACCTATTCCAGCCTTGTTCCTCATTTCGAGTCAGCCATCTTGAATCACTACCTGTATTTAGATCAAACGCTTTCAAAGCGTAAGTATAGTAAGCCGATGTTGGCCCTAACAAATGCAATCATAACGGCAGATAGCGAGAATGTGGCAAACTGTACAAGTAGTGTCGCCAAAGATGCCAAGAATAAGGCAGCAAGCAAGGGGAGCTCAGGGGGTGGAATGTCACGAGGCCAAGCTAATAGCTCTAGCAAATACATTGGCCACTTAATTCACCTGCTCAACGGATCTCTGGAGGCTTTCTGCGAGCTTAACGCCTTTCTCGCGTACCCGCTGCCAAAATTGAATCTGCATTTGCACTACAATCCGCTACTTTTATTCAATCTAACTTTGCTCTCCCTAGATCACGTGAATAACAAAGCCTTGCTAAAACCTTGACAAATTTTCATCTAGTTTCTCTCAGTGTGTCTCTCAAGCCAGCTAATGCGCCTACCACCGTGTGATGATCGTGATGACCCTCTTCTCGAGCCGGTTCGCTGCTGACTGATGGCGCAGGCTTGCCACGCTCTCTAGCTCTACCTGATGAACTTGATTTCTTGCTAAGCTGAGGATTAGCTGCCTGTGGTGGCGCTTCCGAGCCTGACGGCTTTGCGACAGTAGCACTAGGCGGCTGCGTTTGGTTCCCTTGTGATGGGACGACCACTGTTGGTGCTGTCGCCTGTCCGCTACTCTGATCTGGTTCGCTAGTGCGCGGTGGTGGGTGTCTACCTGATTGGTCCACCGCCATTTGTCGCTCTGGCTGGGCAAATATGTTCCTTCCTTTGTCGTCGTTCGACGACCCGGATGCAGATTTGGGCACATTCTTGCCCGCCGACTTTGGTCTCATGCTCTTAATTATGTAATAATAAACGAACAGAAAGAGTATTAGCACCGCAAAAACGATAATCAAAAATATAATCAAAATCTGTGTCGAGTCTAAGCCAAGCCAGCTGTTGTTAGTCGTGTTGGTTCCGTTTGCTGGACTTGGTGTACTTGGTTCAATTGGCAAACTCGAGGAGTTTTCCAAGAATAGGGCCCTAGAGTGGGACATGGCGTCATCATTAGAATCCATTGTTTTCGTTGAAATCGATCAGAGTAACATTACTTAACAAATTCTGCATCAAAAGATCAGCAGACGTTTGGTCAAGCAATTAATGGATGTGGATAAGATCAAGATGCTCCTGGATGTAGCGCAAATCTTCCCAATGCTTTACGCAGGTACATCGGATGTACTCGCAATCCTAAGGAGGAACATCACCAACATATAAATATCTCTTTGATTTCATTGTATCTGCTCTTGGCTTCTCTCAATTGTGCACCTTTAATTAGATGTAATGAACCGATTGTCTTAGGCCCGCTATGGCTTCGGGCAGGAAAGAATCCCTACTAAGGGCTTTCGTTGAAACCTTCCCACCCTTGAAACTTGCACTCCAAGTTAACGATTGCATCTGTTTTGTGTTAAAATCAATCCTTGAAACCCTCTGGTGGGCAGCTCGATCAACCTTTAGCCTTTGTCATGTCATAGTAGATCAAATCTTTAATCTTATCCTAAAATGCCTCATATTAAGTAACTTGGTCGACCCAGCAAGCGCACATTACGAGAGATTAGACAAGAAAAGAGAACACAAGGAGCCAATACCATATCGGGACCAATTCTTGAAGAGATCGTTGACCTACTATGGTGGAATTCTCTTGGGTGCAGCCCTCTACTTATTCGTCTACTTTGTGCTTATCAAGCATCACACCTTTACAACGGTTGCAGTTGCCCTCCTCCTCATGCTAGCTTACCTGTTAATTTTGGAAAATTCTCACAGCATTCGAAGTATCATCATGCTGTGCCTACCAATAATGTTCACGAATAGAGGGAGGGCACTGATTTTTTGCTGCATGTTGGCCATGATGGTGTCTGGCCCATTAAAAACTAGTCAAATCAACGTTAGCGAGCTACGCTTAAGCTTGAACTGTTGTAAGCAATACTTGATTGTTAAGACGGACAAATTTGTCGACAAGAACATTGTTCAAAATGTCGTCAGATTAGAGGAAATCGTCAATAAATTAGTCGAGAATATCAAAAAGTTTGCGGCGGAGATTAAAGAAAAGTTTAAACATCTTATCGAGCTGGCAATCAATGTTGAGAGGTATATAGCTGCTGCGATCGATAGACTAAAGGATATTGTAGATGTCTGCAATGGCCATTCGAGGGACGTGTACGAAAACTGTTTCAAAACCTTTGAATTCGCCTACTCAGATTGTAGGAACAAACTGGGTTCTAGACTGAACTTTGTCTGCGAGATTGTCAAACCTTTAAAGGAGTTGTGCAATATAGTTAAGTTACCTAGCGTACTTTGCGAGATACCCAAAGCTATTGTTGCGTTCATGGACAGAACTTTTGGAGAACGGTTAAGACAATATATTAATATTATTGAGAGTGAGTTGTACGTGGACATTGATATTGAGCACCGCTATTCGTATCGCGGCACAAAAACTAAGTCTTTTAAAAGAATCGCGGGCGAGATTCAATTCGATATGGCAAAGAAGTTTTGGTATGTGCACCTCATTACGAGAGTGTTTAATCTTTTGAGTTTAATTTTAGTCTCGTGGATTCTTATCACTGCAACCCTGTATCATATGCACTACCTGACGGACATTGAGTATGATAACGCCTATATCGACGGTTACCTCCAAGAGATCGATTCACGCAATCGAAACAAGGTGACTCGGGAGGACACCGTCAAGAGTCGTGAGGTCAGACAGTTCCACAGTGAAGAAAGCTCACCATCGAGTCTAAATGAAGAGCCTGCGATCGACCAACAGGTGGCCAGAGTCAAAATTCTTTTTCCAATGACTGCCGACCACGAGAGGAAGTACTTGAAGCCGTTTAGTCTGTGGATGAACACGACTGAGCGTCACAAGTTTTATATCGCAGGCCTCGTCTGGATAATCATTGTTGGCTATATATTCTTTTTTGTTATCCTCGACTACGTCTTGTATCAGCTCATTGAGCTGACAAACGAGATCTTGAAGGACATTCTATTCACATCAGATTTGCCACTCGTTGATGTAGCATCAAAGACTGGAGACAAAGTTGTCAAGTATAATCGCACGTATTTAGATGAATTGAGATCACAAAGAATTGCAAGCCGACTGAAGAGACCCCAAAACTCCACCGGCAAGTCCAGCTTAGGCTCCATGTACCGAAGACTCATGGACTCCATCGAAGAGGATATACCTGACGACGTGGCTATACTAGACTCACTGCAACAATGCTTACCTAAATCGAGCAAACCAAGCTACACAACGTATGAACACCTGACATACCTCGCCATCTTTACCTTTGGAGCAGTGGTACTGGAGGCCTATGCGTTGCGCACGAGGCACTGCATTGCTAACCTTTACTATCCAGTGCGCGCCCGAAAGCGGGCCGCTTGGCTTTACCGTAAACTGGTCGGCGAGAAACCCAAGTACGAACTACCAAAGGAGGAGCCAAAGAAGGCCAGAGACGATCTGTTCGAGGTCGGTTTGAAGTTGCTAGCCGATAGAGTCAGAAGATAATTGGTGGATCGTGCTTTCTAGAACTTATCCGTAAACAAAGATCGAGCTCACTCATTTAGTTCAGTCGCCAAGAACAGATACAATGCATGCATGCACTGCGTCCGACTTGCACTCTGAGTGGAGCTTGGTGCACGCACAAGTGTGGTTCATACTTCGCTCCTCCCTGCTCATTTCATAGTACTTGACAAGAGACATTGCGAGGGCTGACATATTCACATATTAAAATACTGTCTCCCATCATCCGAGCTACAAATCAATTACAATCGACTGTAACTACAGAAAGTCAGCAAAATGGCCCAGTTATATCTGTCGAGGGCTGGCTTGGATCCTGTGATCTTTTCCTGGATTGGAACGGCTATCGCAGTCGGCTACGCTGCCTACCTGACTTACACGACCTCGAGAAACAAATCCAGCGCCGCAAAGGGTTTGATCAACCTTGATAAAAAGAAGGAACAGGCCAAGGTGGTGGACACCTACGATGTCGAGGATCTTGGAAACAAGTCGGTTTTCTGCAGATGCTGGCGTAGCAAGAAGTTTCCTTATTGTGATGGAGCGCACGCGGCCCACAACAAAGAATGTGGTGACAACATTGGGCCACTGATCATTCAGAAGAGGAACGTCGAGGCCTCTAGCTAGTGATGACAAATTAACGAACCAAGTGGTCGCCTTAGTGAGAAGGGTTTTGGTTTCAGAATGGGGCTCCCCGGTTTTGAGGATGATTTGTGTTCTAGCATTGAATCAACGATTAAAAGACTTTACCTATCGCTGTATCCTTTACACTTGCCTAGCTGGACCACGAATCTGGCTAGTGTAAACTCTGTCATGAATCTCGTGACCGATAGTGTCACAAGCATAAGAATAATGACAATAAATCCAGTTGTCATCGGCAAAAATTTTAGTTGGTGCTAGATATAAATCAGGGGCGATTTTATTAGGACTGAATCTGACGCTATAAATTAGATCATTATTTAGATAAAGATTGAATACGTGAGAGATGGCGAGTGATGAAATGCGTTTGCGATTTTAACCATCAAGTTTGCAGTGTCGGCGGAACTAATCTAACCTTCGTTTGCGACAAATACTTATCGTCGCCCAAAAGTTGCTTCTTATTGCTTTCGGGCCATTGCTGCAAACAAGCTGGCCAATCTCAGCCATGCTTCTTCTCTACGACCACCACTGGCTCATGATGCTTGGCCATGTAAGCCCCCAGAAGGAAGCCCTTGATGAATTTCTTGCTCATGGCCGACGTTAGATCGCAAAGGGCTAGAAATAGGACGCTGATTATTAAGATCACCTGTGCAAGACAGCGTAGGTGAAACATCAGGTGTAGGGAGGGCATCTTGGATATTTGATCGAGTTTTTTCGAAACTTGAAGGGCTTGTCGATAGAGGTTGCTTCCGCTCCGGTTGATTGTGTCTCGCTCGATGACAAACAAGGAATGCGTCTCGATTCCCGCCTTGATCGCCTATAAGTAATCAAAATTTTTCCAAACATCAGCTATCGATAAATGGTGATTGACCTTGCGATGAGCGTTAGGTGTTTGGTTGGTGGATCAGACCTGTTGTATTAAGGGGAGGTAAAATTGTTAACACGAAAGAGGAACAGCTCACAAATGCGTTCAAAAACTTTTGTCGCCAACATTGAGCCAACTTAGAGTGCTGAGCTCAATGTCGTCCAGGAGCTCGATTGCGCTCGAGTTTCTAGCCTGAAACGTTAACATTAGATAGACAGAGAGAGGGTTGATGAACTTTGTTAGACCGTTCAGAGAGTCTATGGTAGAGCTAAGATTTTGCAGTTTAAATTGGTCGTTTTGCGACTGGCTCGTTGTACAAGTTATCAACAAGATTGTGCCCGATCTAGACGGATTGAGCTCTTGTAGGAATCGATAACTTTGCTCACTGAGCTCTGACAGAACGTATGTAAGGGGTGCAGTTTATTTCGAGCCAGAGCGGCAACCTGACTCTCGCTCGCTCGATCAGTTGGGGGCTCCAGGTGGATGCTCTAAGCGACCAACGTCTGGGGATCTGATGGTTCGTCTTCTAGCTGGCCGCAAGATGAACACGATGCAGCCTCTTGTCTGCCTTCCCAAAGCATCAAACTACGTGCACCAAGGTTGGTTCATTTTAGCAAGTTACCTGATGCGAGAACGAACCGTGCACTGATTCGTGTTGGGCCGGCGAATAGGAGTCGCCGCTCGCTGGCTTGAACGTCTGGACAACGATCGTATTCTATTCTTATCAGTCCGAGCGTCAACACAATTGGTTTCGGGCAACAATATCAACTCGCTACGTTAGAGTAGAATAGCGAATCAGCCAACAATGTTGATGGTGGCCGTCAGTAACAACAAGGCCACACACAGAAAGATAGAGTCTCGCCAACTAGCCCTCCGCCCTCGAGCAGCCACGAGTCAGTGACGCGCGAAAGAGGCAACATCTACGCGCTACGTGCCCGGCGAGAATGTCTAGACTTTGCCCGCCGCCTAGGTGGCCACCTAGCGCTGTCACCAGTGGCTGGCGGCCCGTACACTCTAGTTCCGCTTGGGCTTAGCGCGCCGCCGGCTGATGGGCCAGAGACTTTTTCCAGTGTTACGCCGGAGCCAACCTGGCGCGGCCATGCAGTTGCGTGAGAACGTATGCCCGCAGTCCTGCAGTTATGTCCTTCGTGGGCCCCCAAGACACTGACGGCACCGAAGCCTCATAGGGCCACTTGCGCGCAACTCGCAGCGCCAACTCCAGGCCACTGTAACCCACTGGCCGCCTCCCCCAACTTCGCAAGCCAGCAGCGAGCTCGATTCCAGCCGTCGGCGTCGCCGTCACCACTAACGTTGGAACAAGTAGCCATTTGTTGTTGTGAAAGTTGAGCTTTAAAGGAAAATAAGGCACCAGCATCGGCGTCGGCACGAGCGCTAGAGGCAAGGCGACAAATGTGTACCTAGCACCTGCGTTGCGGCTTTATAACCTGGGATGGAGCTTGTTAAACAATGTATCCTGACCTCGGGGGCCAATTTCGGACTCAAATTGTTTCAGTGAGCGAGTTTTAGGTTCGTTCGTGGAAAGAAAACCATCGAGACGAATAAAGCAAATTGTCTGTCAAATCAAAAAATGGTCAGTCTAATGCAATTGAGCATCCTGGCAGAATAATTCAGCACGAAAGAGTAGAGAGTCTTTTAAGGATAAGAGAAACTAGGAGTCGAAATGGAAGTGAAAATAAATCGTGTGATCTGTGTTTGATAAAATACGCTTTAAATTGGATCAGCTTGAGTAAAGAGGAGCTCTTGGAATGGAATTGTGTTAGTCCAGTCGCTAAGATGTAACTAGAGGGCGAGATATTGTCATACGTCGGAGGAAAATGACCACGATTGTGGCAGAGAAGGTGCCCTGCACTTCGGTGGTCGATTTCAAGGCTAACCCACCCTTTGGCGCCCATCTAGAGGGCAACTCGAAGCAGCAAGAGCTTAGCTCGAATAAACACTCCTCAGCCAGTATAACAAATTCAAGCAACAGTAGAACTAACACCATCTCGATGGCAAAGTTCAAAGAAAAGAGACCAGAACCGTTGAAATTGAACCCGAATTTAAATCAAGAAATTCCACTTGACTTATCAGTCAAGAGGTAAGTCACCAACAGGGGGATCCTCCACGCTTACCTGCGCGCAAAGGTGCAGAGGTTAACTCAACCATGTTTCTCTCTTCCTCTCTGAACGTAAAGTGCGGGAAATGTACCATCCGGAACACTAGGCAGCATATTCAATCTAACCAGCGCTAACCACATGAACACCCTCGAGACGCCGAGAATTGTTTGGCAAGACAACGAGGCCTTGCTGATAAAACAGAGACTCTTCTCAAGCTCAGCAACTCCAAGCAACAGCCACAAGATTCAGCTTCCCTCGTTTGCTGGCGACTCACCACCGATAACTCCCAACACGCCATTCCTCGACATGGTCTGCTCGCCGACGGCCAGATTGGCCGAGCAACTTGGCCAGCCGGCTACTCTCCTCCAAGATTCCTCGCCCTCCAACTTTCAAGCGCTCATGTCCGCCCAACTACAGCTATCAAAACAACCACACCACCACCAGAAACAAACCATAGATGAGGAAGGAAACCATGCAATGGCCAACAGGCTCATGAGGCATCAACAGAGAGCGAATGAAACAATAATAAAAGCGCCCCGTAGGAGTTGCAGTACGGAAAACTTGAGCACTCCCATGAGCAATAGCCAGACGTTTAAAATGTTCAGGTATCACCATCACTATCATTATCAGCAGCAGCACAAGGCCAGAGGCTCAAACGAAAGCAAAAAGGGGTCAGTCTCACCTCTAGTAACCAAGAATCTCAGCAGCATTACTGGAATAGCGCCGAGCGCTGTCTCCAATGGAAGCAATCGGTTCTTATACTCCGACCAACAGTTTTCGAACGCCACAGATGGCGTCGATGTTAGAGGCAAGCAGCGACATAGTCCAAGGGCAAACCTCACCGGCGAGTCGAGTCCCGGAATGGACCTCCAGGTTTTTCCGGGGCCAACTAAATCGCTAACGCCAACAAGTGTTGCAAACGCAACTGCAAACCTGTTCAACATCCACCTAAGCTCACCAACTAATCAGACTGGCTCAGTGCAGGAGGAAACGGCTGCCTTGAGGAGCCCCTCAATGCAGTCCATGTTGGGCGACCTCTTGGTTTCGAGCCAGAAGTCTGCATCTGGCGGCGATTGCGGCAACTCTAGGCCGGCAAACCAAAATTCCGACCCACTTCTACCGGCGACTAGCTGCGCCCAAAGCCAAAACCAGGGCCAAGGCTCATCCCTGATCTCCTCGCCCTCTTCCACCGCTAACGAAAACCACGATAAGCAATGCTCAGCGACTCCATACCAACTCCACAATTGCAGCGCCACCAACTCGCTTAGCAGCTTGGCAACCCTGAACACGCCCACCCTGGTTTCGCCGAGCCAACTTCGCGCCGGCACCGCCTGCTTCCTGCCCTCGCCAACCCTGTCGCCAATGTCGTCCGTGTTTGAGTTGCCCTCGCCATTGCTCATGTTTCCGCCAGTTCAATCAGGCGCCAATCTCTCAAGTGGCGGCGACCAGAGGCAAGGGGCCAACAAGCCACAAGTTAGCCCGGCCAGTTTTAGCGCCAAAATAATTTCCGAGCCAGCGGTTGTCTCCAATACAATGGAGCAGGAAAATTGCGGCCGGCGCTCTGAGGTTGAGCCCGCTCAGGATCAGCTGGTTCAGGTGGCGGCTGGCTCAGGAAGCAAGGCGCTGAGTAACCTAGAGCTAAGTCTTAACCAGGACCTCCAGCCGCAACTCGGGCGCCTGGCGGCGGGCGCAGCCAGCGAGAGTCAGTTGGCCCAATTGGTTATGCCCGCAAGCGACAAGGTGGGCACAATTGAGCTGGACGAAGAGGTTGAAATGGAGGTGGAGCCGGCGGGCGAGCCGAGAGGCTGGTCGGCGGCTAGCGTGCGTCAAAAAAGACATACGCTTGACTGCTGGCCCCGACCTGCAACCACAATCCCCCGAATCCTGGTCTCGGATTGCCTAGTCTCGCAGGAGAGCAGTGAGCCCATGTTTCGGTTGCAAAATGGGCCCAGAGGCAACGAGGGCTCACGCGCCTCCTCCTCCTCCTCGTCGCTCGTTGGCCAAATCCGGCTTCTCGCCGTGGGCAACGGCAGCGATGTTGGCCAGCTAAGGGCCACTGGCAGCCAGAGGGGATTCGCGGACAAGAGATCGATGTCGCCTCCGTCCTTCGGGGCGACAGCAAGAGCGAGCCTCTACCAGGGCGAGCGCCACGAGAGTTGCTCGGCTCCCCCGGACGTGTTTGGCCACGAGCTCGGCCCCAAAATCAAGAGTGCAAGCGAGTGCGCTTACTCTGGCCGCCAACAAGCGGCGGCGGCGGCGGCGGCGGCTAGCGGCCAGCCGACAGCCATTGACCGGCAGCAGGCAGTGGAGCGTGTGATTGCGTCGCCGGGCCAAGCCGAGTTTCGCCAGCCAGTTCATCACTCGGCCATCGGCGGCCAGCTTGGAAGCTATCAATACAACAAGGGCGTAGCTCAATATTCCGAGATCCAAGCAACTCGCAATGGCTGGCCCGCGGCCGGCCAGCCATTGACAGGCGGCTCGCTGGCATCCGGTTACATGGACGCTCGCTCGCTTTGCCGGCCAAGCTCGGCCGCGGCCTTCGCGAGCCCGACGGTCGGGAACCAGAGCCAACGGCAGCAGGAGCAGCTAGCAAGTAGTGAGTGGCATTCGCGACAGCAGCAAGCGAGTCTCTTTGGCCAACCTGCAAGCCAGATCGATGGCAACTTTTCCCACTCTAGCCATCACTTGCATGGCCTCTCTTTCGGCCAAGTGGCTCAGCCGCAGCAGCAAGCTATGAGGCAGCTCCAAATGGACGCCTCAGTGGTCCATGGCCAAGCGCAAGCTGAGTGCCGATCGAGTCCGCTCGCCGACTTGCAGCTCGCGCCGACAAATTGCTCCTTCGCCCAGCAACAGCAGCCAAGCTCGCATCATAACCAGCCGCCGCCACCGCTGCAGCAGCAGCACGAGCTTGGCGCCCATCTCGCCACGAGCATGTCAGGCCTCGACAATCTGCTACTCAATCAGCCGGCGCCAACGATTGGCCAAAGCTCAAGGAGATTGGCGGCCTTCGGTGGGGCTAACCCAAGCTTGTGTAGGGCGCCAGTTCAAGGCCAGCAAACGCGCGAGCGCCAACCCTTGGCCGGCGAGCAACCATACTCGCATAACCGTCTGGCCCCGCTGCCGGTTGGCCAGCAAGGCCAGGAGTTGGCTAGCAATCGGTTGGCCCACTTACACTTGAACCAGCGCGCGCTGAGCGCCAACGGAAGGCCGCAAACGAGAGCCGACTCATCCAACTCTTCCGCCTCCTGCTCCTCCTTCGAGTTCCGCTCGAGTTCAGCGGTCGCGTCTGGCGCAACCAGACATAATGCGGCCAAGAAGTACCATTGCGCCCACTGCTCGAAGGCGTTCACGCGCTCTGACATGTTAACGCGCCACAAGCGGCTCCATTCGGGCGACCGGCCCTTCCAGTGCAACCAATGCAAGCAGGAGTTCAGCCGCAGCGACCACCTATCTACTCACATGCGCACTCACACAGGTAAATGAGCGAGCGAGGCCTCCCCTCGAGGAGCCAGCCTCTTTAAGTCCACGAAGCGAGCTAATAAACTAACCCCACTCCTCCTCCTCCTCCCCCCCTCAAACCAACAATCCGACTTTACCCGCCGCTCGAACAACCTGAACCCGCCAACACCTGTCCTTTCCGGCAACAATTCAGGCGAGAAGCCTTACAAGTGCAAACTGTGCTCCTATTCAGCTTGCAGAAAGGATATGATTACGCGCCACATGAAGGTGCACAATCGAAGCTCTCCAAGTGTGTTACAATTCGATCCGGCGCCAAATTGACGAGCGACTACAAAGAACGCCGGCCATCCGGCTAAATGGGCCCGGCAAGACTCACCTGCGAGCTTGGCGGGCCAAACTCTTGTGATGCAATAATGATTGGATGATTGAACGGGCACGATAGGAGAAGTGTGCTGTTTTGTTTGGAGCAGTTTGAGTCTTGGGACGAGCTTGGAGTTGCTCGCTTGTTTTCTCGGCCAGAGCGACGCCCACTTAACTGTCATGGGCCGGCGTCAGCAACAAGCCTGTCGCCGCCGCCGCCAAAGGCTAGAATAAAATTGAAAGCTTCCATGCTCGTGATATATCGGCCGATCGCATTTTTCGGCCAAAACTCGCGCCCATCCGGCTAATTGAGTGCCAGATTGAACTTCGTCGCCGGATATAGGCGCAAAAAGCTGTCTTAGTGGGCGAAGGCGGCCACCAAACCGGACCAGCTCGCCCGAGGCTCATCGGCTTGGCAAACAAGCGGGCGGCCCATGCTTTTTGTCCGCGCTTGCAAACCGACCGAGCGGCCGCCCGACGAGGCTTCACTTCCACCTGACTCGCTCGGATTCCATTTATATTCAGTGGAGGCTGGCCGGGCGGCAGCGCCGCAAGCCTTGGCAGCGAGGCCTTCGTTTGCAAACTAGCCGCTTGCAAAAGTCTTATCTCTCCCACTTTAGCTCCCAAGTTGCGCCAGTCAACTGGGGGGTCGATTGAGCCGAGATTGTTTGTCAGTAGTTGGCTGGTTGGCTGGATGGGACCGGTGCGTCAGTTTGGCAGACGAGCGCATAGTCATCAATCTCGCCGGCTCTCGGTCGCTGGGGTGGCGGCCATTTTTCATGCGCCAACTCAGGCACCACCCAACTGCCTGTTATTATTATTACTCTTATTATGCTAATGAGCGCCAGCCCGAATTAGAGCCACCAACAGAGGCCGCAATGTGCCCAAGGGCTCGCCTTCAATCTATCTATCTCGCGAAACACTCTCTGATCGTAGGTGACATTTTTTCGCTACCATCGGCCGACCAATGGCCAACCTGGAAGCCACTCCGATTTGCTGCCGCTCCTCTTGCGCTGGCTCACCTTGCGCTGGCTAGCTGGCGGAGCCAATAATTAGCTGCCAATTCGTTTCGCACATTCAATGGGCTGCAAGCAAATCCGATTGCACCATTTCACCTGAGTTGGCTCATCGGTTGGTCTGATTCGGTGGCTCAATTCAATGGGGAGCCAGGCAAGCTGAGCACCAAATCGGCTGGCACAGCTTCAACTCTCAATCAGCTAGCGGCTCGATTCAGCTTTGTAGAGCCCAAATCTCGCGCCTGTTTTAAGTAAGCTAACTCAACCTGATCTCGCCGCTTCAACATGAACCAGAACGGCTTGCGGAGGAGACAAATTGGTGCTGGCCGATTGAAGGGCCAGTTACTTTGGCCCATTCTCGCCCATCGAGAGACACTTCAAGACGAGCGGTGGGACCAGAGAGGCCTCGCGCAACCTCCAGGTTTGAGCCACGAGAGAGGAGCCCAACTTGGGCTGCAATCAATCTCGTCTTATAGCGCAGAACTTGGTCGCAACGGTGACCTCAACGCCGGAGAAACAGAACTCCAGCGTTGTAGAAACCAAGCTCCTATCACTGACAGTTTAGTTGTAAGGGTGAGCCACTGATTGAGGGAGTGACAATTTATTTGAGGCAAAACTCGCCATGTTACTCGGGTTTGACCGGCGCAAACAAGGCACAATGTTTCCATGCTCATGACTCCAACTAGCGTCAACCAAGTGACTCACCTCGTTCGCCCGCCCTCCAGTTCGTGAGCCTAACTCCCGCCAACTAACAGACTCCATCGAGCAGCCTCCTTTGGCTAACCGGCGCCTATCCCTCTTCGCTGGCCTGATGGTGTCCGCGTGCAAGGCGACCCCAGATTTCGGCTAGCTCGCGCAGGTTGCAGATTGCCCGTGTTTGTGGCGCGTCCAGATCTTGGCGCTAATCTAATGTAGTAGCCGGTTAGAGGGGGCTAGTTGTGCTGCTTAGTCGCGAGAGTAGAATTCCCAAAGCGGGTTTGCCGACAAACGTTGCAACGATCACACCAAGACTGAGCGCCCATTCCAAACACATCCGCCTCTGAGCCCCCTAAATCCGCCAACTGAGAGGCCAATTTACTCTGACCTTACAGGTGCGTTTCCTATTGCAGGCTACCACCACTCCTATTATTGGGCTAATTTAATTAGCCACAACAGGTTAGCCTGGCAGTGGGACAGTCAGCACTTTCGCAGCTCGCAATTAGATTCCTTCTCGGCCGCGATTGGAAGTGGAGCCTCGACGGTGAGAACGCCGTCTGCGGATAAGGACGAGCGTATTAGTTCAGGATTGGTGCCTTCGGGTAGCAGGAATTCTCGGTTGTATTCGCGGTACATGCTCATGTTTTCGCTTGTTTCCTCTCGCTTTGCATGAATTTGGAGCCGATTGTCGATGGTTTTAACGAAAATTTGCTCCGGCTCATAGGGCGTAACGTCAAAACGAAGCCGCAGCACTCGACCCTTGCTCGAATCCTGAATCAGGGGCGAGTTCAGGCCTTTTAACCAATCCTTTGAACTCTCGGATTTAGCCTCAAACTCTACCTGCGACTCAGAGCAGACACCTGAAAGTGGACTCGAAAATTGCAACTGCTTTCGCTGACTCTCCAAGTCCTCCTGTCTCTCACTAGCGGACATGGACTTGCTAGACGAGGTGAGCGACGAAATCTTGGTGGTTTTCTTGGTAGACGACGAAGAGGAGGAGGAGAGCGAGGAGGAGGAGGATCTCTGTTCGCTTGTCACCTGTCGTGAGCCAGATAAAGGCGCCTGCTCTCGTTGTGCGGCTAAGGAGTCTGGTTGCCCTCGGCTGGAGCTGCCGAGTGTCGAGGAGGAGCGAGAGGATATTGACTCGGTGGCGCTTGAGCTGAGCGTTGAGGCTAGCCTACTCCTTTCCGATTCAATCAATTGCGACCGAAATCTTGCCATCTCCTCCTCCATCCTTTGCATCTCAAGCTCGAATTTCTCCCTTATTGAATCGAACTCTTGTTCGATGAGAGCATTCTCAGATCTTGAAACGGGTACCTTCCTCTCTTGAGCCATTTCGATTTAAATTTGTCCCTATTCTCACCCTTTAGTCGAGTTATCACCATACAATTGCTGGTTCAAGCAGCAAACGAGCACTTGATGCTGGATGTTGCTGCAATGGTCGCCATCTTTCACTTGCTTAGAATCTATGAAAACAAACTCTGCCTTTGAACAAACTAGCGCATCAATTAAAATCCTTTGCATATCCGAGCAAAACTCGCTAGATTCCTCCCATTGTTGCTGCTCACCTTACTTGTAACTCAACCTCGTTACGAATAAACAAAGATAGAACCGTCGGAGGCTACACAATCAAGCGTAGCCTAGCACTAAACGTCTTTCGCATTCAGTCCGTTGAGTTTTGAAATTTTTCATTCAACATCCAGATCTTTCACTGGCAGCGGAGAGAATCAGAGTTGGCGCCTCGAGCCACTGAAATAAGACGAGTCATCTCTTCCCTTCTGAGACTCCAACAATCCGCACCAAGTTAGCAAAAGTCGCTAGGTTTAGTTGTAGAGCTCTGGGCCGTTAAGGCGCCGTGAGCAACGAGGACGAGAGTTGCTGCCGAGTTATGAGGGGGTCTCCTTGGCAAGATTTTTGAGCGCCATTTCGCGAGAAATATGGGCAAGATTTTGCGAGACTCAGTAACCTTTCTGAGCCTCTCTTGGGACTCGAGGATGGACGAATGCGAGTAGGCTGGCAAGATACCGAAAATCTAAGCTTGCGGAGATTGCGTGATTGATCGAGTTCGCACTGGGTGGGCGTGCATTTCGTGAGATATTTTCGCTCTGAAGATGTGTAGAAGGCGGATTCAAGAATAGTATGTCCACACGGAAAAAATAAATGGACTAAAACAAATAATAAATAGGTTACAGAAATAAACACTAGTACAGAAATAAACACTAGGGTCTTGGGAAGAATTCTACAATTCGGGGAATATTTCGATCAACTACTCGAAACAGAGAAAGTTATGCCACCAGATGGGCAAAAGCTCCTGCTTATAACCCAGAAGAAAGTCTCCTGCCTCATCTGATACCCCGAGTTATGGCTCGAGATTCCATTCATTCGCGGAAAGGGTTTACTTTACTTTAAACACCGAGTTTAGTTGGGACCTTCTATTCATCTACGCTACAACGCCCTAAGCTGATTGTTCGGGCTGGAACGGTGCTGAGCTCGCTCATTTGAATTTACATCGCTTGTCAGTCGTTGTCCCGATACATCAAAGGTTTCGGATGACTCATGGCGAGTTGGTCTTGCATCTGATTCCTAGAGGGTAATGAGGTTAGCTCGATGTCTCTCTGCTCCGCTCTGTCGTGCGTTCAGTATTTAGGCAGAGTAGAGAGTGAGAAGCCTAGACGATTTGCTCGCAGGAGCCTCGGTTAATGAATCCGAGAAATCTGGCCCAGATGAGGCCAGCGTGCGACAAAACGACCTCGAGCCCGATTATCCTAAGTCGCTGGCCAGATTCGCTTATTCATGGGCAGATCTCCCGGTAACATGAGCGTTGCAAATGCTCACCTATCCAAGCTCGTTGACCACATCGAGAGCGTGGTTAAAACGGCCACCACCGTTTGAAGGCTAGAATCAAGAGGATAATCTGCCTCCTGATGTTGATAACATTCATTGTTTCAATCCTGCTAATGTCGATATATGTTTGAAATGGCTTTATTTGACGATTGGGTACGAACAAAGAGGTCTGGAAAGAAGAAGTGGGCCTGTTGGCGAACCATCACCTCCGAATCAACACCATAAGCCGCATTCCTCGTATCTCTCCTCGACTTTGGAAAATCGGAATCACCACTGATAGCTCTGTAGATGTGAGAATAGATGTATCTATTCTAGCTCTCTCAATCTTGGCTTAGACCAGCTCGAGAGAGTAAAGTGCCTTTCCCATTAGAGATTCTCATGTACTAGTAGTACCAATCTTCGATGGGATTCTAATCGACATGATGGCAAAACTATGCGGAGGATTAAAAAGATACTTGAAAATCCAAGGGTGGCGGAAATTGCGGGCCTTGCGACAACCGGAGAGTGTTATCATCGGAACTAGATTAGGCCGGAAAACTTCGAAAATTAAGACAGTTTCTCAACGTTGCATGATAAGAAATGTACTCACGACCAAACTAAGTGACGAGTGCGTGCGCGATCGTCTCGATGGCGAGTTTTATCGATTTCGATCTTGCACTCACAACTCATGAAGCGTTTCTATCTATTTTTCAGCTCTCCTTAAATTTTCGCTTTAATTTTTCAAAATATTGGTCAGACAATCACCATCCTTACAGTCTTATTTCCAATATGTCGCGAATCTTGTCAACCAAGATACTGTCGCGACAGTTCAGCTCTACCACACCCCTGAAAAAGAATATCGTTTTCATAGACGGTGTTAGGACACCTTTTGCTCATTCTCAAACGGTGTACAAGGACTTGTTAGCTTATCAGCTCCAGCGAATAGCATTCCTGTCTCTGGTGAAAAGGACTGGCCTACGTAAGGAGGATGTAGATTATATCATCAGTGGCTCGGTTATACAAGAGAATAAGACATCAAACATTGCACATGAAGCAGCAGCAACAGCTAGCCTTCCATCGAACGTTCCATGCGCCACGACAACCCTTGCTTGCATCTCTTCAAATCATGCCATAACAACTGCTATGGGTTACATTAATTTGGGAGTCCACGATGTCGCCATTTGTGGCGGTGTTGAAACCATGTCCGATGTCCCTATCCGTATCTCTAGGTCTGCTAGGCAACTGGCCTTGGAGATGAACAAAGCCAAGTCATTTGGTCAAATGGTTGGGCATTTATTGAAATTACGTCCTAAGCATTTCTCTCTCGATCTCCCAGCAGTTGCTGAGTTCACATCGGGGGAGACAATGGGCCAATCTGCTGACCGCCTGACCCAGTCATTCCAAATTAGCCGCAAAGAGCAGGACGAATACGCTTTGAGATCCCATAGGCTCGCTGACAAAGCCACAAAGGACAATCTGCTCTCTGACGTTGACACTGTCTTTGTCTACAAGCGTGGTGCAACTTCTGAGGATAATGGTATTAGGCCAACATCGATGGAGCAGATGTCGAAATTGAAGCCGGCCTTCATTAAGCCTTACGGAACTGTGAGCGCTGCGAATTCATCATTTCTTACCGACGGCGCATCGGCGTGTCTCATCATGTCCGAGGAGAAATCAAAGCAACTAGGTTACAAACCGAAGGCCTATCTGAAAGATTTCATATATACCAAGGCAGATGCCAAAGACCAGTGTCTTTTAGGGCCAGCACACGCAATACCGCGTTTGTTGAACAAGAACAAATTAACTCTGAAAGATATAGATGTTATAGAGATGCATGAAGCTTTCGCCGGCCAGGTGCTGTCGAATCTAGCTGCCATGGACAGTGACCACTTTAATGACAATTATGTCAAAACAAAAAAGATCGGCCGACCAGATTTGAACAAAATCAATACATGGGGCGGATCTCTGTCACTTGGGCATCCTTTTGGTGCGACGGGCATCAGGTTGGTCACAACTGCCGCGAACAGGTTGATACATGAAGGTGGGAAGTACGCAATTGTGGCCGCTTGTGCCGCCGGTGGGCATGGACATGCCATGCTGATCGAGAAGTACTGATTACATGTGTGTATTTCTCTATTTTACATGATCGAATAAAGGTATTAGACGTGCTTCTAAAGTTTGACACGTTTATTCAATCTGCCGAGTCATCATCATTGTCGCCATCGCTCTCCTCCTCACTTGACGGTGTAGAAGAAGATGCAGCACTAGAGCTCTGAGCTGATGATGATGTTGACGATGACACACTGTTGTTGTCGTTCTCCTCGTCAGCTGATGATGCCTCCTCTTCGTCAACAGTCTCTTTCTTCTCCTGAGCCTGTTCCTCGTAGGACTGTTCCAAGGTTTGAACAGTAAGATCGGCATTTTGCTCCTCAGGCTGCCGTGGTTTCTTTAATTGTTCAAGTTTCTCTTCTTGACCCTCGAGCTCTTCTTCATTCATTTCCCTATTCCTAACAACCAGGGTAGAGATGGTAGCGTTTTGACTCTTGTTTCTCCTCTTCTTTAGTGTAACTTCCATGGAAAGTCTATTGTAGTAAACATTGTCGTTCCTGAAAACAAAGAAGAAATCGTCACCATTGTTATCTTGTTTCGCTGACCAGGTATACTCGCGGCTTGATTTGTACTCGTATTCTTTGCCTTCAGTGTATTCTAATCCATGATTCTGATCCAACAACCTATCCGCCATGGTAACTTCCGTCGGTAGGAAGTAAACGACAAAATTTTCTTGCAACTCTTCGTCATACGCACCTCTTACAATGGCTTGAGACATTTGGTCAGCGTGCGACGGATCTGCAGGTTCATTATCGAACTTGACATGGGCGAAGAAATACTTCCACATGTCAAAATCGGGAAATAAGGGCATTACTCTCTCAGCATAAACACCCTCTTTAGTAGGATGCTTCTCTATCGGTTTCTGAGCTGCTTCGAAGGTTTGATTGATAGCCTTGATTTGGCTCTCCTTGTCGAGAAAGATTTCGTCTTCTTTCAAGCTCTTGCGCACATTGTAGCCGACTTTTGTTTCAGTTTTCTCATTGCTAGAACCATACCGGTTGTACTCGGTGGAAATATATTCGGTCTTCTTTAACCACGGGACCACCTTGTTGTGCAATTGTGAGTGAGGCTTGTCTCGTGGACTCTTTTTGGTGGTTGGTTGTGGTGGTTCCTCGTCATTAATCAGCCGGTCGTCATCTGCATCATAGATTGGGTTGTCTGGTATCGCGTATCTTTCAGGCAAGATCAAATCGATGTCGACGCCCAAGTCCATTGGTGTTAAGAGCTCATGTTTGGAGCTTTGCTCTAGGGTGGTTGTCTCATAGTCGACAAAACGCTGTAGGCTAAGCGGATTGACGATGAATTTAGGGTCAAAAGGTATGTCGGGCAATGTGTTGTTGAACTTCACTTTGACCCATAGACTATTACCTACGGTGGGCTTGCTAACGGAATGATGGCCATGGTGCCCATTTACGTGACGCCTCGATTGAGACATTCAATTACTTGAGCAGTCAAGTGTAATATTGATTCGGTAGAGGTTTCAGTTCATCGGATTAAAACTTGACAGAGAGGGATCAAAATGGATTTCTCACTTTCGGTTTGATCGCTAAGTTTAGAATTTTCTCCTCCAGAATGCTCAGCATTTGTGCGCACATTCACATACCTAGCACGTTTTCCGAAGCGAACAGCGAAACATCATCTTTTTTCGACCTCCGACCACAGCCAAAGTTTCATCTCTAATATATTACCGTAAAAATAATGGAGCTAGTACGAAGATCCATGAGCTATGGTCTCCGGACCCACATCTGCAGACAATCTTCGCATTCGATAGCCCTCAGGACGGCAAGTTATAGTATTCTTAAACAAATATATCCAGCAACGCAATGTCTCGTACAAACTCGCCACATGGCCGCTCCACCAAAACCGCCCGGTGTTGGAGGGGCCAAGGTTTACAAACGAGACAAACCTCATTGTAATGTGGGTACTATTGGGCACGTCGATCATGGAAAGACTACCCTCACTGCGGCAATCACGAAGATGTTGGCGAAGAAGAAGATGGCCAAGATCAAAACTTACGAGGATATCGACAATGCTCCCGAGGAACGTAAAAGAGGTATCACTATCAACAGTGCTCATGTTGAGTACTCGACTCCAGCAAGGCACTACGGCCATACAGACTGTCCTGGACACGCCGATTACATCAAAAACATGATCACCGGAGCCAACCAGATGGACGGTGCGATTTTGGTCGTCGCCGCTACTGACGGCCCCATGCCTCAAACACGAGAGCATCTCATCCTGGCCAAGCAGATTGGCATAACCAATGTTGTTATTTATATGAACAAAGTGGACGTTGCCGATCAGGAAACTGTTGAGCTAGTCGAAATGGAGCTCAGAGAGCTGATGACAGAGCTAGGTTATGATGGTGAAAATACGCCAATCATAAAAGGCTCAGCTCTTTGCGCTCTAGAGGATAGAGATCCTCATCTTGGCGCGGATTCTATTCAGCAACTACTCGATGCCGTCGACAATTACATACCAACACCTACAAGACCACTCGATTTACCGTTCCTCTTACCCGTCGAACATGTTCACTCGATTCCTGGTAGAGGTACTGTGTGCACAGGTAGGCTCGAGAGAGGTACAATCAAGAAGGGTACTGAGTGTGAGGTCGTTGGCCTGGAAAGATATGTCAAGAGCACCATCACCGGTATTGAGATGTTCCATAAAGCCTTGGAAGAGGCTCATGCTGGAGACTCTCTTGGTGTTTTGTTGCGCGGGGTTAAGCGTGACGAAGTGAGGCGAGGTATGGCAGTCTCAGCAGTTGGTCATTGCAAGCCCTATGACCAGTTTGAAGCACAGCTATACCTGTTAAAGAAAGAAGAAGGAGGAAGAAACAAACCATTGTTATCGACGATGGCATCTATCATGTACTGCAGAACTGTAGACATTGCCGCCCAAGTAATCATGAAAGATAGAGAAATGATGGTGGGTGGCGAAGACGCAAACGTGCTGTTGAAAACTAGAAGACCTATTCCGGTAGAGCAAGGTTTGAGGTTCACTTTAAGAGATGGTGGAATCACTCTTGGAACAGGGGTTATAACCAACATTCTACCGCCTATGACACCAGCAGAGAAGGAGAAATACTTGAAGGGTCGTAGCAAGGAGGAGAAGCTCGAGTGGAGGAACAAGTTGGCAGAGCTAGGTTTTGCCGATGATCCGGCATTTAACACTGCTCCCAAAGATAGATCTGAGAAACCAAGGAGCACGAAGAAATAGTCTCTGCACAGGTCGTCACTCTTCTCAAAACATCTGTTCGCTGAGGAGGTCAGATTCATACAAATACAATCGAGCCTGAATAAACTTCATCTGTTTTCGTCATGGTGAAAATAAAATCCGATCTTAAACCTTCATACTAATGTAAGGTTTGATGCGTCGCTCAATCAGAGTAGGTTAGAATTATATTTGGGCCACAATTGAGCCCAGGAAAGCGACCAGCTATGGACCAGCTGAGTGATCGAGAGAAAATACATAGAGAAAGACCAAGGTTACAACATTATCCAAGTACTGCGTAATCAGAGATCAAAATGTCCGGGATGAAGTCTCTACACTATTGTCATGTCGCTTGGTCGAGAAATCACCGAGACAAGTTTGTTGCCATCAGTACGGATATCAAGTTATATGAGTTTACCAGCCAGCAACAGCAAGCGCAAGGTCCGCAGGCACCACAAAGCAATGTTAACAACTTGAACATTAACCATGGTAGTAATGCCACCCTTGGAAGATCCGACAAGTTCAAACAGCAGGATCGATTAGTGAGCTCACGACTGATTGCCACCGGTCCAGAGGTTTCACTATTCAAGGCTGCTGCCTGCTACCCTGGCTCAATATCTGACGATGACACACTTGTGGCTGTATCTTGTGGCGGCGTTCAGAACACTGGCAAGATCGTTTTGGTCTGTCTCCGACCAGCGGGGATGTATTCAATTGACAATTATATCCATGTCGACCTCGTAGCCAAAAGGGCCCTTTGTAATGATGTTGATTGGAGTCCAGTCAACAACAGTCTTCTCGCAACAGCCTGGGATCGTCACAAGATAGACAACTCGCTTCAAATCTTTGATATCAATAGAATAATCGACACAGGAAAGTACTCATTTACTTTCTCAATGACTCCCAATAATCGACCAGTTTTCGATGGATGTCCAGGTGATTCAATAAACTCGCTGAAGTGGTTGAAGAAAGAGCAAACGGTTGTTTGTGGCCTCAACAGCAAACAGATCAGGATCTTCGACATAAGAGACTTGACTAAGCCAAAACTTATTGCGCCAACAAAAGCGGTTCATGGTTTAACAGTTGACGCATTCTCGGATAGGCGCTTCGCATCTTATGTCGATAACACTATTTTCATATGGGATAGTAGATTCTTCGACAAACCTCTGGTCTCAATAACTGAATCTAAGGCAGTCTCACAGATACGGTGGTGTCCGACAAGAAACCATGCCTTTTCTGCCCTCATGTATGGTGACGATTATGTTAAAATTTACGATATTCAACAGGCCTCTTTATTCTCTGAGGATTTCGAGGCCAAGATAGTAGAGAGACTGATCCATCCATTTGCCTCGTCATCCTCCTCCTCATCTACCTCGCCCACCGCAACTTCAAGCTTTGATCAGCCTATATCAGGCACCTTCAATAGAGCACAAAACTCATTTATGCCGAAGCAGATAGCTTCTTATGATTGGCACCCGACTAGTGAGCTTAGACTTATCGCAATTTCAAATTCTCGTGATGTTATTGGTCTAGATATATGCGACAGGATAACATTGAATTGGTCGCCTATTTGCGAGATTGTTTGGACTAAAGGTAAGAAGATCCTACAATGTTTGGACCCAAGGGACGAAAAGTATAAATCTCTAGACGACATATCAGTAAACATGCGACATCGTGCTATAACCAGCTATGGGATGGTTGTTGAGGAGGGTCCGCATCACCAGCGTGGAGACGATTCTGATCTGATTGGTCTCTTACGTTGGGTGAAATTGGCAAAAGCCTTGGATATTACGAGTAAAAAAATTCAGCATTCGTCACAAAATCCTACCGAAAGTAACAGAAACTGTGCTGAGATATTAGGTGTCGGATCGCTTCTTAGGGACACCTCTGACCAGACACCATCAAGAGCGGAAGTGAAAGCAATATATTGGAAAGGAGTTGCAACCCTTTCATGTGTTATGGCACCCATAAGATTTCAAGTTTATCATAGTGAGCTTAGGAGCAGAGCATTGCTGCTTTGTGATTGGATACCAGATATTGACAACATCAGCCAAACTATACCGATTATCGATTACTTGGAGAAGGAGGGTAACTACATGCGTGCAGCGGCCATAGCTGTTTTCAATATGAGGCTTCAGAGAGCGATCGAGTCTCTAACAGTTGGCGCAAAGAAGAGCGATCCGAATCTCAGCTCCGTGGCAATGGCTCTTAGCGGATATACTGGCGAACGAACCTCGATGTGGCGCGAAATGTGTCAGAGTCTCAAAGGCCAGCTCACGAATCCCTATATGAAAGCTATGTTTGCGTTCCTGACCAGCGATAGTGACACCGCTTTTCATGAGATCATTGATGACAAGAACTTGATCCTAGCTGATCGTGTGGCCTTCTCATTATTGTATCTACCTGATAACAAACTCAACCTATATCTTTCTGAGACAATGTCAACACTAGTAGATAATGGTGATTTGAACGGGATCCTTCTGACTGGTATAACTCACGACGGCTTGAGTCTACTGCAACGTTATATTGAAATATCAAGCGACATTCAATCAGTTAGTCTAATTGTTCTGCACTCACTGCCAAGCATTATTTGCAGTGATCCCCGTGCTCAACTCTGGGTCGATTGCTACCGAGGTATGTTGGATTGTTGGCGCCTCTGGCACCAGCGCGCCCAATTCGACAATCTATGGTATAGTAACTCCTCAAATCTCGCCAAACCCCCAAATCACATACTCATAAGTTGCAACTATTGCGGCAACACGATAAATAAATCCCAACAACAGCAACAGCAACTCAACCAGACGCCCTCAATGTCGAGCAACATCCAAACTAAGACGAGTTATGCGTCGCCGAGTACACCATCAGCAGCATCAAGTCATAATCAACTAACCCAAACGGTCGCTCCCACTGACTATTACAAATCACAGCAGATGGCATCCTCAGTACCTGTTACCGTTGCGGGCGTATCATCGAGTTCATTCAACAGCAATTCATCAACTAACTCAACGCTAAGCTCGGCAACGACAGCCGTCTCAGCGGGCACAACCCTTGGCCCTACATCAAGTAGCTCGTTCTCTACCACTGGCGGAGACACTGCCTCGCTTGCGCCCGCTCCATCAGACAAATCTAAATCCTGCTCAATAACCAGTCAGTCTACACCCACTGCCACACTACCCACCTCAGGCACAACGCTGCCAGCTTCCGGAAGTGTGCGAAGCAAAAGCTGCACGAATTGCAAGAAGTGTTCGTTCGCAAAGTGTTGTCTTTGTTTAACTCAATTGGGATCCAACCAAATACTTTTTGATCACACAAATATTCGGCTACTCAACTCAAAGAATCAGCGGACTGGCGGTGGTGCCGGAAGCGGCAAGTCCTCCACTCTCACTGCATCTAAGACAAACCCGTTCTCAAATTGGTTTTCGTGGTGCCAAACCTGCAGGCACGGAGCTCATTCTGCGCATCTATTAAGTTGGTTTAGTGAGAATAGCGAATGCCCAGTTAGTGGATGCAATTGTAAATGCATGAACTTGGATTCGAGGACAAAATTAGATGACGTTCAGCGAGTACAGTAAATGGGAGTAGAATCATAAAGCTTCAGCCAAAACTTAGACTCCTCCTCAGGTTAATTGAATCAAATAGAGATAGTATGATGCCAACATTATCTTCGCCATCAGCGAATAGATAATCTCAGAATTTAGTTGGATTTTAATTGAGGCTCATTAAATTGTGAGACATATCTTTGAAAAGCGGTGTTGAAGGCTCAAAAATTACGTTTAATCTAATGCTTGTACATTAATCCAATATTTATAACTTGTCCAAATATATATATTTATATATATAAATTCATCACGATCATCATCGCTCCATCATAATCAATCCTTGATTGGATTAGGACTGAGTTCTTTGAAGTTAACTTTCTATATATTGTTACTGCTCGTGCTATTGTTAGCGTTTGCTGTGGCGTTGGTACTGGGACCACGTTGTTTTGTCTTAGTTTGGCTCACTAGCCTGTCCAGTTCCTTTGCATCATAACCTATGAGGCCTTTAAGATCGCAAACGAACTTGTAAACAAACCTTTTACCGTGAACTTTGGCTATCATATCTCCATCGTAATAGTATCTTAACGCCCTACTCAACTTCTCATAGTTCATAGTGGGTTTGTTTTTTCTAAGGCCCCACAATTGAGCGACTCCTTCAGGGTTATTTAGTTTAAATTCACCATCGGTGCCAACCCATTGAATGAAATCTCTACATTCAACGTCCGTCAATAGTTCTAATAAAAATTGCCACAACTGTATCTGACCATTATTACCAGACCTATTGCTGGCACCAGCTCCTGAAGTAGTTACACTCCCACTACCATTTGCGGAAGTATTCTGATTGGATTGCGAATTACTTTTAATTCCCATTAGACGCTTATTTGTGGTAGTAGTGGTATTAGTTTGATCTTTGTTTGTGGCATTGGTGTTGTTGACATTAGTTAAACCTAATGCATTAACATGATGGTGATTGCCAGATGTCGAACCGGACGCTCTAACATGTTGATTATGTGAATCTTCAGTTTTAACATTATAGGCATTTGTGTGGTGATTGTAGTTATTATTGTCGCTGCTGTTGTTGTTGTGATGATGATAATTATGATGGTGGCTATTAGTTTGATGATTTGAGGCGCTACTGTTGGTGCTGTTTGAGGTTGAGTTGCTTGTATCTGGTGGCTTTAGAATATCTATGATGTTAACTCTCCTCTGTTCTGGTTCAATGAACAGTTTAACATTGATCAATTTAGTTTGCTTTGTAGCTCCTTCAACAAGATTGCATTGCGTAATGATGGATTTATTTGGAACCAGCTTATTATCTTGTAAATAGAATTCAAAATCTTTGATACCGACGATGTTGAGTTCCTCTAGTTTGTGGCATAATTGAGCACATGTAACTGTAATATGTACCTGTTCAATGGTGATCACATTCTCATCTTCCTCTTCCTCCTCCTCGTCCGCTTCGTCCAGATGCTCGTCGCCGTATAAGTTTTCGGTTAGTTCGGCGGCATTTGGGTCTATCATTTTGGTAGGGCGGTAGGTTTCTTGTTGTGTGAGTTTGGTTGTTGCCCGTTTTGCGTGGCAAGGTTGCAATCTGTTTGGGCGTCGCCTCTTCGGGTTCGAGTTTGTCTGCTCCAACTTTGGGGCGAGGATGGTGCTGCTGGCGCCACTGATGCTGCCCCGAGGATGATGGCGCTGGCTGCCGAAAGTGTTCGAGTTGCCCCCTGGCCGAGGAGGAAGCAGAGCCGGTGGCTTCAAATAATAGCGATGTTAATAATAAGAATAGGAGTGATAATAATAATAATAATAATATTGTTGTTAATAGCAAGTGTGTTTGTCGTCTAAGAGCAAGATGGTTGCATTGTACGGCGAGAGAAATCCCTATCCATTTATTCAGCCATCCAATCAATATTATTAGCGAGAGAGCATTACGCACAACACACTCACCAGAGACAGAGAGAGAGAGAGAGGCAGCGAGCGAGCGAGCGAGAGGCAGCAAAGTGCACAAGGGTAGGCGGCAGCGGCAGCAGCAGCGGCGGCGGCGGCGGCAAGTTAGTGAGAGAGAGAGAGAGAGAAGAAAGCAGCATAAAGGCAGCGTTCGAAAACTACTTGTGCCTGAGGACGGGCCGTCGGTTTGTGTGTCTGTGTTGTTAGCCGAGAGCGGGCCAGCCAGCAAGCAGCCAGCCAGGCAGCCAGCTAGACTCGCCCGCTCTCAGCGCCGTGAACCGACAGCGCCTGGCTCTCATTTGTGGGCTGGCTCCTCCGTCCGCTGCTCTCTCTCTTTCTCTCGCTGGCTGCCTGGCTGACAACCAGTCCAATGCAATGTGTGCACCGCGCTCACTGTTCGCCACTGGCGGCACATTGCAACGCACAATTTCCCTGCCGCTCGCTCGGCCAATGGTGACTGGCGCCAGCGAGCTGCTAAACTCACGTTGATTCTGCCAACAAACTCGGCGGCCCGCTCGTCTCTCCTTGCGCCCCACTGTCTGCTCGCGAGCGCTCGCCCCTCCGCCCGTGCGTCGCGCCCGCCGGTTTCGGGCGCGGGCGCGTTCGTGTGCTTGTGTGTGCGAGTGACGAAAATCCTACTGCCCTCGCAGCGTCCCAGGAAGCGAGCGCCCGGGGATGGGGTGCAGCGCAGGGCAAATGGGTTGCGCCGCCTCCGCCGCCATCAGCTGGCCCATCCGGCGGCCTGGCCAAGACGCCTGCCGCCGCCGCCGCCAGGTTGGCCCCGCGCGCAGATTCCGGCGCGTTCCTCAGTTTCCAGTTTGCAACCACATGCTCCAGCCCCCACTTCCACTTCCTCCGCCGCCGCCTCTCCACTTCCGAGCGGCCAGCATCAACCCTGGCTGCCGGTGCGCCGGCTGCAGCGCCCGCTGGTCGTCGGCCGCGCAGCCAGCGTCAGCAGGCCGAGCAGCAAGCACCGGCGGCCGAGCGAGCGGGCGAGCAGGAAGAGGCGGAGGCGGAGGCGGAGGCGGAAATGGAAGCGGAACAGGCAACAAAGGCCATCCAGCGGCCAGGTTGCGGGCGCGCCAAGCTCGCTTACTCGCCCGCCCAGTGCGCCACCAACTCGGCTCGTTTCAAACAACCAATCCAGCCTAAGTCAAGCCCGAATTAGCGCCAGCATTAGCTCTCTCCATGTCTCCTCCTCTCTCATCGCCGCTCTCCAATCTGTCGCAAATCCTTGCGCTTTAAAACAATAATCTCCTCGCTCTCGCTGCTTCTGGATGCATTTAATTCCGCTCGCAAGGCTTCACCTGGTTGCACCCGCAACCAGCTCTCTGTCGCTCGCCTCACAACCTCGGCAGCCCCGCTCAATTCACTTCGCGCCCGAAGCTTGTCACCAAAACGACCTGACTCCCCAACCAGCGAGCGCAGAGATGGAGACCATCCGGTTTGCGAGGTCCCTACTGCTTGCGCTCGCCCTCTCGCCCCTCCAAAGCAAGGCCGACTCTCCGGCCGCCAGGCTGGAGCCAGCCAGGCTCGACGGCGTGGCTCTTGGGGCGCAGGCGGAAGTGCTCTACGATTGCCGCTTCAAGTACGCGCAATTGCCGCCCTCCTTCATAAAGCTCTCAATTTTGCATTTGCTCGACGAGAGGGGCGCAGATCCGGCCGGCTTGCCCATGGAGACCATCAGCTTGGAGGCCTCGATGGGCGAGCTCAGCAGCTCGCGCTTAGATCCAAGCTTGCCCTTCATCTTCTTCATCAACGGCTTCAACAATCGTGAGTACCCCAAAACGACCATCAAGCTCAGCCCGCTTGAGCCTTGCCACTAACCAACCAAACAACCGACTACAAGAGGGACCCTTGAACGGAACTTGGATGGAGGAAGTGGCGAGAACCATTGCAAGGCGAAACTCGAACGCTGGCGCAACCAGGAGCTGGCCAGGCAAAGCAAACATTATCTTCCTATCCTGGCACATAAGCAACCTGTTTGCTGAGAGTTTGATGGCCACAGTGCCGGCCTATTACAAGACAATGGCAAACTATGCGACCATTGTAGATTTCGTTGAGCGCGCTCTCCTAAAGTTTGTTCAATTTACTGAACTGAATCGCATTGGAAAACAAATGCTGGAGACGGAAGCGAGTGAGGGGCCAAGTTATTCGAAGTTCAAATTCTACGGCCACTCGCTTGGCGCCCACATCATTGCGCACGCAGTCAGCCGTCTTCACCTTCGAAAACCTCATCTCGTCTTTGCAAAGATCGTTGGCCTAGACCCAGCAAATCCCTGTTTCGGAAGCGTCAACAATGGAATCTCTGCCCAACTGTTGTCCAATGCGGTGGAACAGGTTGCTGTGCTCCACTCTAACACGGGCATCATTGGCGTAACCCCAAACAGGGCCACCTTGGACATCATGCTCAACGGGGGCACCTTTCAGCCAAATTGCGCCTGGTACGATGTCAAGTGTCACCATATGCGCGCGACAGATATCTTCGCCTATTTGGACGACGATTGCCAAATGGTTGCCTACGCTTGCACCAACTATCAGCAGTTCAAGCTCGGCGCCTGCGAAACTTGCGACCAGGGCTCAGTAATCCAGGCAAACCAGCAGCCAAACTGTGTGCTCGTAAATCTCGACTATCAGCACTTGGATAGGGAGAGTGAGCTTGTTGAGGTTGACGCTGGAGCAAACCAGCCGCCAGGCAGAGGGGTGCGCAAGCTGGCACGAGAACGGCTTGATGCGGAGGGAGGAAACCGGTTGCGTTTTGGTGGCGAGAGAAGACAATGGGCGAGCGGAAACTACTCGCGATCAGCAAATGGGCAAGCTGGTTTCAAGTACTATTTCGTGAATACAAACGAAAAATATCGGCCAAATAATGGATTGTCGCACTGTATGCAACATTATCAGTTGAGATTGCTCATATTGAGCGACTCAGGTGGCGAAAAGTGTCCCCTAAGCTCCTATTATAACGACAACATTGGAGCCGTCAGCGTTCAGTTGCTTTACGAATCTATCGCAGATCGATTTGATCTACTCCAACACTATGGAGCAAAGTTGGACTTTGGTCGACAAGAGTCAAGAAGAAAGGAACTAATGCCCATCATCGAGGACCAACTTCACACCGGACTGATCAATTTTGCAGGCCCACCGGAATTGTTTGTAGGCGCCCTGCTCGAAGGCATCGACTTCAAAAGGTGGTCGAGCTGTCTGAACAAGCATAGCGCCTCCAGCGGAGTTAGTTTTGTGCTCGATTTGGCGTTTATGAGTCACACGAAACAAAGGTGGGTATCTAGAGCTGGCTAAAGCTGCTCACTCTTTCTTTCTTGCTGCTACAATCTACTGACAAACTTTAAACAGTGTTAGACAGGCATACTCGTCAATACTTTGCGCTAAACTGAATGCTCGCGTTGAAAAACAAGAGGATCCTCTGGTCATGAATCTATGTAAACTGTCTGACCTTGTAAACGTGACTGACCAAGTGGACAAGATCCTTAGCCGAGTTGCGTTCAATCATCAGTACGAGACTTGGCAAATATCATTACTCGACACCTTGTTTTCCCTTTTCACTGAGTGGGAGCCTCTCCGGCACTACACCCCAAGGTCGAGTTCAAGGTCGAACGATTGAACAATGACCGGATGTCGACATTTAATCTTGTTAGTGACAAGCAATGTGATTCGAGCTAAACGTCTGATGCAAGGAGGCATCAGCTATCCTTTGGGGACACAGATTTCAAGGTTATCCGATAGGTTGCATTGAACCGATTCGTTTGCCCTAAACAGCTCGTTGGCCCAGAGAATATGGACATAACTGGCCTCTATCCTCGGAGCTTGAGAGTTTTTTCGGTCTTGCTGTTACATAAGTCACATAGAGCAACCTTGAATTCGAACACCACCGACAACACACTTTGATGCTGGATGGCGCCGAAGTTAGATGGCTAGAGTCTGGTGTAGGCGTTTCCGTATTCTGTTTGTGGGTCGATTCGGTGAATGTTGGACCTTGATTTGTTTAAGATGTGTGTAACAAATAAAGTCGAGAGAGCTACAAGCATTCTCATACACGAACACGATTTTGATAAAATAAGAAAATTTGCTTACTAACGGGATAGCATCAACTAGCCGATATCAGTCATTGCGCTGGCTCTTGAACTCCATAGTGTTATTGATTCTCCAATAATCATGTTTGTGCAACTCTGACCGCCACCATGGCTTGAGCTGATGCAGGTTTCATCTTGTGGATGTACGCAGGTTCTTAGATTTTCATTGCGGGGTGTTCGCACTATACTATCAGAAACATTTCCAGGTCATGTTCAACATGGTTGTACTAGATTCCGTGACGGGAACAATCAAGGGTAGTCGAGATGTGACATATAGATGGTGTAACTGCAAGAATTGGCCTCAGGTGAGTGAATGGTCGAGACTTGGGCGGCTAATCTCAGCGAACGGCGTCGGCCGCACAGAATTTTGCGCGACATGTTTCACTAGGATGCGGCAATCAGATGTTCAGCAAGTTACATCAAATTACCATAGCTCACCCGGCGAAAAGCCCCCTCACCTCCGCTATCTGCAAGTCCTCCTAGAGATCGAAACTGAAACCAAATAAAGGCCCCGCAAGTTAATCCTGTCTCTGGTTTGTAGCGCAGAGATGACCGATCGATTAGAACGGAATAGAGATAAGAGCTGCCTATAAGAAGATCCCATCCGAAGATGTGTCCAATCCCGATTAGTGCTCGCTTGTTCTAAGAGTGAAATCCTGGCATCTCAACAAGTGCGAAAGACAGCACAATATCAACTGATGAATAAGTAGCCAGCAAAGATGTTGCCTCCTCCACTCTCATACACTATCTGCAATTGTCTTCGGCTTCGTATTGGCCCAGTTTCCGTCGATCGACTCGATCGAATCGCTAACCAAACTAGACCTGGCTCGAACCTGGCAGAATTGGTTTATTAGCCTAGCCAACCAGACAGATTGACGCGAGTTAGCTCTTGTCACTGATTGCGTTGAGAAGGAATGAGCTGGCTGAATGATCGGCCAGACAGCTACCTTTCAGAGAAAAGCGAGAAGCTCTGTTTGAGCTCCTACTTCGGTGAGTGAGTTAATAGTCGACAGACTCGCTGAATCAATTATACGGTTGACATAATGGTGGTTATTTAACACAAAGCTAAACATGCGCAAGCCGCTACACAAATTTGCAGGTGACTTACGCTCTGACGGCTGACTTCGCGCCTGACGCGCTCCGCCTTGGTGTCACCGACATGACTAATATAAATGTAACTTATCATGACGATCCTGAGATTATCGTGATTCAGAGCGCAAGCAAACTTACAAATTTAGGGCGAAAGGAATTAACTCGCCGCGAGAGAGCGAGAGTGGGAGTTAGAGGTAGAGAAAGAGGAGACCATAAAGCGACTCCGCCAAGCGATTACCGTGTTGGTCGATCAGGTGTGAATCGCGTGATAGCTTTAGCATCTCCAGAATTTCGGCCCAGTCACTGGCTGACCCAACCGCCAGTCCAGACAAACTCTTGTGCTCGCTTCAATCAGGGGCGCCACACACCACGCTTCCAAGAACCTCAAGCCGGAACAGCTTGGCCCCAATCATTTGTCAGCTAGTGTCCCTGTTTAAGAATCAAGATGATCTTCTATCTCCACTACATATTGCTAACAAGCGGGCTAAGCGGAGTCGGCGTCCTCCTAGGCGTCTACCTGAAGGCCTACACGGACGCCAACCAAGGAGAAATCGGCGTCCTCCTCATGACATTCCCCTTTGTCTCAATCATTGTGAAGCCCCTTTTCTGTTCTATGGCCGACCGGCACCAAGCGCACAAGTTATACCTAGTTTTGGCCCTAATGGTGCTAGTTTTAGGTTTTGCTCCCTTTGTTGTGATCCCCTTCTTTCCCGCATTCTACACACAGTTTCCGCGCATATCCTGGTACATCCTGGTCATCTCCTGTCACATTGGACTTGGCGGCCTAGGTGTAGCCTGGTCACTGGGTGACAGTCTTGCAGTAAATATGGCTCAGAAAACTGGGACTCCATTCAGCCGTTACCGGCTTATGGGAACCGTTAGCTGGGGAGTTGTAAGTACTTTCGACAGACTTGCATTCGAAATCCAGGTCTCACCTCTAAACTCGAGCTAACAATCTCGAACGACATTCTAAACTATGGATACAGTACGGATACATAATCGGACAGATCAACGAAACACCAAGCCTGCCAAAATTTGTGCCTGCATTTCTCATTCTTCATCTGAGTGTTCTAATCGAAATCGTTATCGTGATCTTCTGGAGGAAGGAGGACTTCATAATGTATGATCCCTCGTCTGAAGATGTCAAGTCGATTGAACCCACCGAGCAACAAACAGTTTCCGAAAAACATCACCTCACTCTGGCCGATGTAGATAGCAGTCCAAGCAGTTTAGGTGGAACGCTGCGCTCGAGAAAGACAGCTTCAGCAATGCACGGTATCTTCATTGAGGATCTATTTGGCAAATTAAGGGGCATAGAGGTCGGCGAGCAACAGGAGAAGGATCAGGCGGCAGCAAGGATGGACAATGCAGATTTGCGCAAGTTTAGACCAAAAATCGAACCACCCACAAACAAATTGAGCTCCAAGATCGATCTGGAGAGCGATCATCCGGAGAATATAGTTGAATGCAAAACGAAAAGTTCGCAGGTAGTGCTGTTTAAGATGATCCTCGCGGAGGATGGCCGATTAATCAAGTATCTGTGTTTGTTCACATTGTTTGGAATTCTATTAGCCCCCATGAACTTTGTATTCCTAAGTATCGATGACGTCTGCAAAGAGAGAGGATGCAACTTCTCGCAACTAGCTGGTGCTGTTCTCATCTCCCAAGCATCCATTGAAACCCTCAGCTTTCTCATCACTCCCTGGTTCCTGCTCCAAGTGGGCCGCTCAAATGCTCTAGCTTTCGGTTTGCTCATACTATCGATGAGATACTTCTTCTATACTGGATTCTATTACACAGCAAACGTAAGTATTCCTGCCTCTGCTGGCGTTCGATCTGGTTATACGAGGAAAATTGTCTAACTTGGCCAAACCTGGATCAGATTTCCCCATATTGGGCATTGGTAAGCGAGTGGGGACACGGGATGGCTTATGGAATTGTTTGCACCATTTTAGCCGACATTGCGCTCATGTTTGCAAATCAGAGCCAATTTTTCATTCCAGAATTGAGACAGATGGGCTTGCTCAGCGAGTTCGTCAAGGGCAACGAGGAGAAAGTTAGAGCTGAGGAGAATTCAATCAAGATGGCGCTCAAGGCAACGATGCAGGCAGTTTTTGGCGGATTTATGGACGGTTTGGGATCCGGAACAGGAAGTCTCGTTTGCGGGCTGATAGCCGATGCCTATTCTTACATTGACTTGTGGCGCATTTTCACAATATTATCCGTGAGTGTTTTAATCGTGTATCAAACGGCCGAGTTAACCAAGTCAAAATGGAGCGACGCATATCAGCCCAAGGAGGGTACAAAAGCTTTCCATATTTTGCACGCAAATGCACATGGATTGAAGGGAAACGCCAGTCAGATGAAATCTAAGCAGGCAAGCGTTCAGGTTTAGAGTGAAGCAAAACTGTATTGTACTAGAATGAGAACTCTGTCCATTAGGCTCAACGAATGTTGTTCACGATAATAGTGTGCAAAGTTTACGTTCAATGTATGCACCATGATCATGCGGATCAGGGCGTCAACTCTATGAGATTGATTGATTGAGCTGGAACTAGAGCCTCAGTTTGCTCATCTCTTTTGAAACAGCGCAACAGTTGGGCTCCCAGAATGTATCCAGCCGAAATTCCTGAGAGGAGCTCGAGAAATGAGAAGATCAGATCCAAATACGAGCTCGCTGCTGAATCAATTTTTCCGCTTTCACCGTCAAAATTAGTAAGATTATCAACTCCTCTCCTGGCCAAACCAAATCTCGGCTCATAATGCCACATATGTTGGCCAGACTTGGCGATAAAAATTTCGTCCTCCCTCTCAACCTGGCCAAGCGAACGCGAGTTCAGCGTGCAAATTGGCTCGGCCTTTCCAGGGATGAAGGTGAGATCGAATGAGAGACAGGCAGGCCAAAGACTTGAGGTTTGAAGAAAACATTGCTGAGCGCAATGGCTGGGTTCGTCTGTGATTGACAGCTGAGTGTCCAGGTGTTCCCCTTTAGACTCGCGAAAGTCGCTAGGTTTCGCGCTGGCCGCGCTCGAGCTGCTCAAACTAAGTCCGAATCTCCTCTCAAAGAGAGTTGTGAAATCAAACTTGTAGACTTCGAGTTCGTATTCTTGGGCATTCGTTTCAAAGATTTTGGCTTTGTTTTGTCCTAGACTCTCGTCGAACACGCATGAGCCCTCCCAAACGGCGCTGATCTCGGACTCGGCTGCATCCAAGATCATTTCAGAACTACTGTTTTTCATCGGATTGAGGAACATGAATTTGCTGCACATTTGTGCCATTGTTGAGCGATACTGTCTCAACATTTCATCTCTAAATATTCTAGAGGCTTCAACCTGCGAGCCTAGACTCTGCTCGGATAGCTGTCTGATCTTGGTGTTCGATTGCGCGCTAGCCTGGATGGTTGCAATGCTCTTACCAAAGCAAATTGAAGCACATTGTTCAACGTCCTTTGCTGGCACCACTTGGAGTCCGGCCAGCTTCAATTTGATTGGCGCATAGTAATTGAATAGTTGGCTGTAGAGTTTTACCCGAATCTCGCAAGCAAAGTCGCGAACCAGATTCAGAATCAACTGATCAGTCGAGATCTTGATCTTTGACCCAGGAATTAGAATTGTCGCCTCACGAGAAGTCAGTTGGTTCTCGACTTGGACCGAGTGCAAGTCAGCAGTCGACAAGACGCATTCGAATAGAGTTTCCGTTAAAGCGCAACTAGAGTAGGATAAACAAGTTTGATCCTCCAAACAAAACGCCTCACACAAGTCCGGGTTCATCACAGGCTCTCTATCTCTACCAAAGAGGCTTTTCCTTTCGATTGGATTTACCAGCTTAGTGTAGGGTCCCGATTTGGGCAGGGCAAAACCTAGAAACACCATGCTGACCTGCCTATCGCTGCTCAAACCCCTCGACCCGATTCGATTCACGCGAACTTTGAGTTGCGCACCGACTGACGGGTTTTCGAAGTTTCGTAGAGTTATTGTTCTGCCTTCAAAGTGTTTTAACTTTCCACCGTTCATCCAGGTGCCTAGATCAGCTGGCTGACCTCTATTGACCATTTCAATCTTGAACAGATCGCCCTCAGCTTTTGGATCGAGCCGAAAGAGTTTTAGTTTATTGAAGTCGTCGCCAGCATCTAGGTCAACTAAACAACTTTGTTTCTTATCCGAATAGAAGACGAAACCCGACTTTGGAAACTCGCTGCTGCCCCCGATCATCCAAAGACACTCAGAGGGCGATCGAGCGGAAGAGGCTAGTCGTCTTGCATTTGAGTTGACTAAATCAGCCTTGCCCACAAATATTGGCTCGCAAATCGGCTGCGAGTGTCCAACCAGACTGATTGTTGCAAGAATTCCCCTTCGTTCTCGAGATTTTGTTAGTCTGGAGTCAACGTTCACTATCTGGCCCGTCTGTCCTCTCAAGATCTCCTGCAAGCCCACCAAGAGTGCTCGATTGCGCCGAAGTGAATTCTCGATCCAGACAAAGTCTGATCCGTTTTCGTCCTCCAGCAGAGCGCCACTCAGATCGAGCTCCTCACGATCGTCTCTGGCTGGATTGGTAGAGCAAAGAGCTCGCGATGAGAAGAGCTTGCTGGCGCGTCCGGCTCCATGAGCTCTATCTGGATCATAGAATATGTCAAAGAGCTGAGACACCAGCTTTGGTTTGTTGCTCGCCGTTTCGTCTGATTTGAGGTTATAAAATTCGACCATTAAGATCCTCGCAACCAAACTTTGCGCTCCATCCTCGGCAACGTAAACAATCACATTGAATTGGTCAGAGTCTCCGGCTCTGGCGGCCCGTTCGCCATAATGGCGCTCGTCGAACAACTGTTGGCCCTCAGCCAAGTTTGTGCGGTAAACAAAGGGCTGGTTATACCAAACGGGCATGGATTTCGCATAAGTCTCGTAAATTCTAGCTCTGGTTCCACCTAAATTTCCCAGACCAACGTAGGCCAGCCTCGACGAGCCAAACAAGACGGCCGGCATTCTGAAACGCTCTTGGGCAAATCCAGGCGCGTAAGCAAGACTGGTCAGACATTGATTTGAGTTGTCGCCCTTTGGGTTGGCTGAAATTTTGCTTGAATTCTTGTACAGGAACAGCAAGTATCTCTTATTGGCCTTGAAGTCTGATATGCTGATCGTCCTGTCGGGCGCGCTTGGATCCGTTGGTGCATTCTGATTTTGTCGGATCTTCTCGAGACGCATCAGTTGGTTTCTTCCATCGATAGCTACGATATGTCTATGATAGTTCCGCCTATCGTTCAATTCCTCCTGGTTAGAGAATGAGAATTTAACCAGCAAGTCACTGTGGTGCTCGAGATCTTTCAGCCATGTTGGGGAGCTCTCACTTTGACAACCAGTGTCTAAAGGACATTTGAGCGATAGAGGGAAAGCAAACTGGTCCAAGACCAAGTTTGAGCTTGAAGGGAGCTTCTTTTTGATCGGATCCAAGATTTTGTAGGAGTAGTAGGTGATGGACGTAATTCTGCCCTCCTCCTTCTCATAAATGTCTACACGAAGAGGTATTGAGGAATCATCAGCGTTCATCGGTTGCTTCTCTCTCTTATAGTAGACTTTGATCTCGATTGGCTTCATACCCTCGCCAGCCTCATAGCTCAACTTGTAAGCGCTTGTCTCGAGGCCTTGGACTGACGCCACTTCTCCTATTCTCACTAGCTTCTCAGCCTGAGCGTCAATCAGGAACAGCAACCTGGCTGGACCCACAACATGACTCAACTCCCCACTGATCTGTCTCGCAAATTCATGCCAGCGACTATCGTGAGGGAACAAGATTGAATTCAGAGCTTCCAAATCTAAGGCCTTGCAGCTTTGTGCTTCCTTCGCGAATTGGACACCCAATTTCAAGGCGGCATCGTATAGGTATCCTTCATCCTTTCTCTTACTAATTGATTCATCGCGGAAGAATTGAACTTTTGCCCGTCTCTGTTGATAAGAATACTGTTCGTTAAGGTGGAGGAGAGTATTTGAGTTGCCCGCGAGTTTGGAGCTTGAAATGGAACTTTTCAATTCAAATGACCTATCCTTTGGAATGGGATCTCTATTTACCAATAGCACGTAAAACGACTCAACACAAACGAGACAGCAGATTGCAAATAGAAGTGTGCCGTTGCAAGCAGCCTTCGCGAAACTCATTTACCTGCAAGGAGAAGGCCTATAATTAAAACAGTGTCAGCATCAGAGCCAGCGCGCGAATGATATCACTCTGTATTGGCGGATATAATAGAGGGAAATCTTGGTGGCAATCTCGCAAAATTAGGGCTGAAATTTGTTGCGTCTGGGATATTTGCATCATTGAATTGGATTTCTGGCGAAACGTTAGGCAGACTCGCTCTGCTCGATACTGATTGCGGAGGGCACCAACGAGTGGTAGCTCAAATCGGTTTTCGATTGCTTACCAGAAAGTTTTGCTGAAGATTTAGTCTCCATTTAGCAACCACCTCATGTGACGACTAAAATTTATCTAGATCTACGCTATCTGTTGCACAATCATGCCGCTTTGGTCGCTAACTGAGGGGCCCGAGCGGAGTGAGCAGAGAGAGGAGCAAAAACGAACCGAGAGAGTTGAACAACAACAATGACCTTCCTCGATTTAGCCCCAAGTTCTATCGAAGCGCAGACAGGTGAGGATCCGTCTGCGCCCGAGTTTTTCTGGTGACGACGTCAGATTGGTACCCGAATCGAAGTCAGCTAGTGGCAAAGATTCACATTAGACTGAGAGCGCGCAAGCTCTCGCGTGGCAGTCATAGGTAAGAACTTTCGTTCGCAAATCTTCAAAGTGTCTATCCTCAACTATGGAAAAGATTTTAACGAAATTGAACGTTATAAACAATATGACGGCTGAGGCTCTACCTGTAGACTGTACTCGTAGATTGAGTCCACTGACATGCTTGCAGGTGAAGCATAGGCGCCTCGCTCTAGTTACGTCCAATGAAGTAGCTGGATGATATTGCGATGGACTAATCTCTCTGTGGGCATATAAAACCTCAGCTTTACCCGGCGATTTGCTCTCTCGATCAACAACAAGAGTGATTACATAAACGAACGAGTTCTGTCACTTGTTTGGTTGCTCAGTGCTCATAGAAGAGCAGCTAGAATGGCCCATTTTGTTTGCAAATTCTGATTCAAATTGGCTCCTCCAAGATAGTCGCAAGCTTAAGGTCCCCTAGAGAACTCAAAGGAATCGCGAAAAATGATATTCGAGCTCCATTTCACGCTCATCATGGCCGGTTACTCGGCCGGTGGCCTCCTATTGGGCAGTTACATGATCCATTACACTGGAGCCAGCGAGATGGACTTGGGTTTCGTGTTCATGATTCAACCATTGGCTGTGTTTGCAAGACCTTTCATTTGCGCCAGAGCCGACCGACTCAGATCGCACAAGCAACTATTGATCCTCTGCTATATCGGCAACAGTTTAGCTTATGTACCCTTTGTAGTGTTACCATTCATGCTCAAACACCAAGCTCTCTACGCTATGCTAACACTCCGGACCAGATTCTGGATTTTGGTTTGTTCGCATGTGATTGGAAGTTTCAGCTTTTGTGGGGTTAGATCTCTGGGAGACTCGCTGGCAGTAAACTACGCAAAGCGGGTTGGTAGCGATTTTACCTCGTATCGCAAGTTCGGGGCACTCAGTTTCGGCATCTGCGGCTTCCTCTTGGGCCAAATCAACCAAAATTGGCTACTACCCGACTATGTGCCGGCCATGATTGTGTATGTCCTTAGCATGGGCTTGTTGGCCATTCTGGTTTACCTCTGGCCAGACGAGCACTTTTTGGTGGTGAGCGATAGACAGAAGACAGACTCGTTTGGCGCGCTTTCAAGCTTGCCCACAAACAAGGAGGTCCTCGCCCACATGTGGACAAAACTAAAGCGTGTGATTTGCTGCCCATCGTCGTCAGAACAAGCAAACAAGTACGTTGATGCAATGCCCAGAAACTACTTCAACGCGAGAGAGAAAATTCAGCCCCAATCGAGGGCACCTGATGCAGGTGCAAGTGGACCTGCGTTGAGTGTCCGACAGCAGGCCGCCATCTTTATGCTGTTGCTGAGGCGCGATTTTAGAATTAGCCTATTCATGTTGCTGCTGGTCTATGGTGGCCTAGTTGGTTATGCGCCGCAAAACTTTGTCTTCACCTACCTGGACGGCGTTTGCAACGAGCGCGACATTTGCGACGCTGCCTCGCTTTCTGGGCTGGTCATGTTGACCTACTGCCTGTTGGAGACAATCTGCTACCTTGTGATCAACGCTCTTCGTGGTCACCTGAATCACGCGCTCATGCTCCAAATTACGCTTGCCAGCTTAGCCTTCCACTATTATTTCTACGGTTTTCTCCTCGGCAACTTGTCGCCTTACTTCTTTCTCGTGGAATCGTTGCATGGACTCGAGTACAGCATCAGCTTATGGGCTGGCGTCGAGCTTGGCTACAAGTTCGCAAACGAGGTTGAATACTTGCTACCAGAATTAATCCAAAAGGGGATCATACGCGACCAGGATGACCAAGAGCTGGTCAAAGTGTCACTGATGGCAACAATGAGCGCCTGTTTCACGCTAGTCTACGATGGCGTAGGCACCATAATTGGCGCCCTCCTCTGTGGCCTCCTAATCGACCGCTACTCCTTCACGCTAACCTGGATTTGCGTCGGCTCCATGGCAACAATTGGGTTTGTCGTCGTAACTTTGGCCGTGTTGATCGGCAAATGTTTTAAAATTCGACCAGAGATTTCAAGACTCAAACAAACAAGCGGCAACAACAATCATCCGGCTCCATCAATTGAGAGCCCATAGTTCAATTAGTCTCAGTTTAATTGGTATAAATTAATCTCACTTTCGAATCAGTTTGAAGATCTCGATGTAAACAAGCCCTCGAGTTTCTCCAGATCAATCTCAGAGCTCCGTCCAGCTTGAGGCTGAGCTGCAAGCATGACGCGAAGGTCAGCGCCCAGCTTGCGCATCCTAAAACGTCGCCAGTAGTTGAGGCTTCTGAGCCTATTTTTGCGTTGCCTTTCGCTGTTTGCGCCATCGAGTAGCGCTCTAAATCTCGCAAATTCCACCTGATAGAACTCGTCCGCCTCTTCAGCCTGACCAAGTCGGTGAAGCGTCCGTTTCCTTCGCAACTTCTTCGTCCTTCGAATGCCCTGTTGCGGGGCCACTTGATCGGCTGATTCGCAGGTGCGAGCGCCCATACAACTCGACGCCCTCGAAGTTGGACGAGAGGATTCCCTCGTCTCAGGGCTCCGGGCGCACGAGTCCTCCTTCCGCGTCTCCATGTCATCCTCCAATTTGGCGGGCGGGATTCGTGCTTCTAGATTTGCTTGTTCGGGCGGATTTGCATTTGGTTTAGCGTCTTGTGTTGGCTCTAGGCGAGTTTGGCCTCTCTCTCTTCGCTCGGCCGTACGAATCTGTGTGCTCTTGCTCTCGCCACTTGGCCAACTCTTGTCGACAGTTGGGGCCAAGAGTCCGATAAAGTTGCCAGTTGCCGTTGGCTGGCGGGTTACAACTGGCTGCCCATTCGCCTGCTGCTGGTGCTTGTAAATCAAGGAAAAGAGCTGCGCCTTCTTGGTGCTGGGCTCGTTCGTATCCGAGGCTGCACCCGTTTGAATTGAGAGATTTGAGAATGAGTTTTGCAATGTTTTATCGTGATAGTTTGTTCTCGAGCTGATGGTGTCGCTTGCACTGAAGAGGTGCTCCTTTGTTGTATACTTTATGCTTGCGATCAATTGGTCAGCCAAAATTGAGGCCCGCTTACCTGTGTCGCTCAATCTAACGCTCAGCTGACTCTTGATCGACGAAACGTTCGATTTGATCCGTCTGTCGAGTTCCAGAATGCGACTCAGGTAAACATTGTCGCGTCTCCATTTTCCAGGCGACTTGCTGCCAGCTGACCAAACTGCTTTGCTAGGCTCGAAGTTGGCGCCCATCTTGAGTTCATCGCTAAGTCCGTCGCTTGAATCGTCAAAGTCGATTGTGATTGAGGTTTCGCTGCTAGCAACAGTTTGTGATTCCTCCTCAACGCACAATCTCGGATGGTTGGTCTCGAGGAGATTCAATTGGGGCTGCATAATGGAGTCATGACTGGCGCTTCTCCTTGGAAGCGCGTTTGTTGCCTTCGAGAAGAGAGGGTTTGCAACCCACTGAACTGACGCCTGCTCAAGTCCCGTCTCTGTTCGCCTCCGTCGAGCTCGGCCAGGTTTTGCTAGCTCAAATATGGACAGCCGCTTGATGAGTCGCTGCTGGTGCAGATCCGAACCCAAGAGCTTGAACTCTCGCGCTCGCCCAACTCCAACTATGTCCATCTCCACCCGTCCAATGGGAGACTCTGGACGAGCCTGGCCATCTTCGTTTAACCTTGAGATCTGGTGGCAGCTGCTTTGTTTGGACTGGAGAGGCTCGCGCTCGGCGCACCTGAGGCCGCACGAGCGCGACCAAACGAGCTCGACCGAGCTGCAGGAGGTGTCGTCCGAGCAGGTGAGCGCCAAGGCGGGACTCCTGCTCTCGAGCAAGTCGAGCTCCGAGTCGCTCGAGGGTGGCGAGTCTGTGCTCCACATTGACCTCGCGGCCAATTTGCGCCAACTTGCGAGACGAGAGTCGCGCTCGCTGAAACTGCCCCCCACCCTCGACTGGACCGCCCTCCTCGGCTTCACGTTCTCGCTCGCGCTTCCGCCTCCTCTCAAGCTGGCCTCTCTGGCTGGTCTCGTCCGGTAAGCCACGCCTTGGGTTGTTTCTCGAATCTGGTCGCACGATTCCTCCGACGACGAGAGCTCCATTTGGCTGTCAAAGTGTATCTTGTGCGCGCTGAGGAACTGCTCAACAAGCAGGTTCTTGCCCACAGCTTGCCCCTTGCTCTCGGCCACATCCTTGAGCTGGCTAGCAAAACTCGCCGCCCTCTCCTCACTCTTGCCAACCACTCCAACCCGGAGCCTCTCGCGCCGAAGTCGATCCCTCAGATCGAGCTGGTAGCTATCCTCCTCCTCCTCCTCCTCACTTTGCTCCCCGACTGTGCAACTCTCTGCGGCTCCAACCTCTTGCCTGTCGGCTGCCTGCCGCTCGCCGCGACCAAGCGACTGGCTGCCTCTAGAATCCTCCAATTGGTCATCCGCACAACCTGCGCCACTCTCCTGTTGCACCAGCGACAACTTGCCCTGTTTTGGGGCAAAGAGGGCAGAGAAGAGAGATCTTGTCACCTTGATTGCGCCCGTTCGTTGCGCCCTCTTGGCTTCCGTTCGGTGTTTGTCTTGCTGCTGCTGCTGCTGCTGCTGTTCATCTATCATGGCGACTGGTCGAGTTTGCCGGCCAAGCGCCGGTTCTGAACTGCCTCTCGCTCTGGGCCGCCAAGCATCTGACATCCGTGTTGCTTGTGTTTGGATTCTGCGCACTACTTAGACCTAGCGACTTGGCCGAGCTTTCGCGCTCGCCTTTGCTCGCAGCCGCTTGGATGGCTCATCGCTCGCGTCATTTGGAAGTTGAATCCAAGGCTCGCCGAGAGATCCATTGGCGCCGCTCGCAAGTTTGGGGGCCACGAGGTTAACGATTCAATTGGTGTAAGTCACTCGCACTCTTTCCCCGCCAACCAAACAGTGTGGGCCTGGAATTCACTGGAATTGGCCTCTGCTTATTGTCATTGTGGCCTCCGCTCCTGCTGTCGCCGCCGCCGCTGCTGCTTCCTGAGCTCGAAAAAGGGGGCCAACTCTTTGTGTTCTGACCTCAAATTGATGCTCGCCCGAGCTTGCCTCTGGACCTTGACTTGCGCTCTGCTCGGCCCATTCGCTTGGCTCAGCCTGTTGCCTGCGCCTTGGTTTGGGGCGGCTTCGTTCAGCGCACTCGAGCTGAGAGTTCCGATCGAAGCGGCTGAATGCAAGCAACAGACACGCGAACCTGCGGCCAGAGCGAGCTGGCCTCGAGCGGCGAAATCCGGGCCGCCCCCTCGCTCAGCAGCGCAGCCAGTCTAAGGCCGCCTCGCGCGAGACTCGTCGCCGCCGCCGCCGCCGCCCACGCAAACTAGTTAAATCATAATCTCGACTTCCAGACTCCTGTCAGCGCTGATCTGATTGGCGGACAGGCGGCCAATTGAGCTTGAAACCTTGTTTAAGGTTTCCCTGTTGCAACTTAACTGGCCAACACTCGGATGACACTCGTTGGAGGGCCGACCTTGGCTGGCCGCATCACAGCCGGCTGCACTTGCCCACCGCGGCTTCGACTTGCTTGGGGCCAGAGCGTTGAAACCAAAACACTGGATCCCAAGCGAACGGGCTAGATGGATGTGCAACCTTGACATGGACAATGGATACGCAATTTGGGGGCTGGAGCTGCGGGATTGCTCGTTAATTGGAATATCGATGCGGCTTCTGCGCGACCAACGACTCGCTTGCCACTAGAGGCTTGGAGGCGGCCGAGAGCGAGAGGAGGGGGGGGGGCAAAGGTTTGGCCGACTTGCGGGCACCTTGAGCGACTCAATTTGAATTCAGAATCTAGAGTTGCCAGCTAAGACACGCTTGAGCCTTGTGAGCTCTACCTTTGGCCCTAGGGAAAGTTGAGACCGCCGCTGGCCGCCTACCCAAACGCTTACACAAACTTGCCTCCCTGAATCCCCGCCCCAAGCTTGCAAGGGCCATGCAATGGGCTTTTGAGTAGAACTGGTCGTAGTGAGCGGCATTGCAACTGGCGCCGCCGCCGCCGATGGCGCTCCAGCCAAGCGCATGTCGCCCAAACTATTGAACATCCCTCACTCCATAGGAGACTGTGCAAACCCTTAAATGGGCTCCAGCAAAGCGAGCGGCCCTCGGGTAGCATCTGAACTGGCAGCCAGCAGTTGCCTCCCGAGCTCTTGAGCCTCAGCCGCCCACCAACTAGCTAGCTCAGTGGCGCGCGCCTCCAGCAAGCGGGCCCTCCTGCGCCGAAACGCTGGCGGGCCTCGGCTGCGTGGGCGCGCCTACCATCAGCGCCGCCGGTCCGAGTAAACGGAGAGGGCGTGGCCCAGCAACCCGATGCCCCGCAATGGCTGCGCTCGGTTGAAGGGATCCAGATGTCGGCTCCATCGTTCTAGTGTATGAAACTTATCATGCTCTCACTTTCGCCCATTCGAAAGCGCCTCCATCTTTGCCAAGATCTTGCAAAGCTTGAACACGCCGCCAGGCTTTTGGGCCCGCAAGTTCAATTTAAGTGTTTAGGAAGCCTATCGCTGCGAGGTATTGATGTTATATTTTAAACTCGTGACCAGATTATATTGTAGCCAAGAGGGGTGAGCGCAAAGCGAAGCATCCGCCCGCAGGATGGAGGACATATTCAACTGGTGTCGCGAGGGCGAGACACTGCAGGTGCGCATTTGGTTGGACGACACGAAGAACGATCTAAACCAGGGCGACGATCATGGGTTCAGTCCCCTCCATTGGGCCTGTTACGCGGGCAGAACGAACATAGCGGACATGCTGCTCTCTCGCGGCGCCCGAATAAACGCAACAAACATGGGCGATGACACTGCCCTCCACCTGGCGGCCTCGCACGGGCACCTGGACTGCGTAAGCCTATTGCTCAAGAACAAGGCCGACGTGAACGCTTTAAACGAGCGCGGCAACACCCCACTCCACTACGCCTGCTTTTGGGGCTACCAAAACATAGCGGAGGAGTTGCTCGCCTATGGGGCGCAGGCAAACGTGGCCAACGTTGAGGGCGAGACGCCCGTTGAAAAGTGCCACAGGCAGCTGGTTGGCCGCATAGTGGACCTGGCGGCGGCCGCGAACCAGGACCTAACGCGCAAGGTCTCCTACAGGGACGCAAGCCAGCTAAAGCACCAGCTCGAGCAGAGGACGCGCGACGCAAAACTATCCCGTCATCCAGGAATTAGCTTGCAGGATCTCAATTTGCACACAAAGGCAGCAATCACGACTAGCGGCGAGACTTGGCGCGGCACCTGGAATAATATTGAAATTTGCGCAAAGTTTGTCAACTATGGGCCAGAGTGTACGGCAAGAATAGTGCGCGATTTTGCCGAAGAATACCCAAAGTTGCGTATCTTTTCCCATCCAAACGTCTTGCCAGTGATTGGCTGCTGCAACGAGCCGCCGAGTTTAGTTGTTGTTAGCCAATATTTGCCGCTTGGTTCCCTTTATAGTCTATTGCACGAGAGGAAACAGTTTGTTGTTGACAGCCAGCAGGCGGTGAAGTTTGCGCTTGATATTGCGCGCGGAATGGCCTTTTTACACTCGCTCGAGCCCCTAATTCCGCGCCTATACCTGAACAGCTTCCACGTCCTGATTGACGACGATTTGACGGCCAGAATCAACATGGCCGACGCCAAGTTCTCCTTCCAAGAGCGGAACAAAATCTACCAACCAGCTTGGATGGCGCCAGAGGCCCTGCAGCGCAACGAGTGCGACATAAACGTACGAGCGGCAAACATGTGGAGCTTTGCAATAATGCTGTGGGAGTTGGCCACCAGACAGGTGCCCTTCGCCGGCTTGTCGGCCATCGAAACGGGAATGAAGGTTGCGCTGGAGGACCTGCGAGTCTCGATGCCACCAAACGTGTCAAACCACATGGCTCGACTGGCAAGGATTTGCATGAACGAGGAGCCGGGAAAGCGGCCCTCGTTTGACCAAATAGTGCCCATTCTAACCAAGATGGCGCACGCAGGCTGATGATCCTCTCTCTCTCTCTCCCTTCCTCCTCGCGTCCATCGATGCTCCATGCGATTGAAGGGAAGCCGCGGAGGCCAGCAAGCCGCGTGCCGGATTCGAGCTCGAGGGCGAGGCTGGCCTAAATAGGCCACTGGAAAGGCCACCTCAACTGCGGCGGGGGCAAATCAAATGACTCACCTGCCTACCGACTGACCGACTAACCAACTCACGCTTCCAAATTCATATCTTGCTCGCATCAATCCTCATCGCAAACTTGGCGCTGGAGAGAGAGAGAAGCGCTTGGCTTTAACTAGATTAAACACACACACACACATACACTCGAGCCAAATCGCGAGCAATGTTTCAAGCCCTCGGAGGGTTCGAGTGCAAAGCCTCGTGAGAGGTTGTTGAGCGCAAACCTCTCGTCCATTTCAGCCCAACAACTCCGAGATCTCTCTCCATTCCCTTCTGTCAGCTGGGCCTAATCGTGTATTCAGATCGCTTTGCGCCACTTGGCCGCTAACAAGAAGTTGTTTTAAGCTGCCCGAAGTCGCACAGAGTTGGGCTTCGGATGGAGTTCGCCTCATTGTGTGTATGTCTTGCTGGAAGCGCGAACGGCTTGCACTTGTCGGGCCAGCTCAACAGGATGCTCGGCGGCCGCGTCCAGTCTGGCCGAGGCAGCTCGCTTGCTCCGGCCAAGACTGGCGCTAACGCTCTCGAGAGACGACGGCCAGCCCCCCCCCTCGTATCGATTGGATCGGATCGGCGCTCAAGTTTGCCATTGCGTTTACGTCTCCAGCCAGACGGGCAAGCTTCACCTTGCGCCAACTAGTCTCTCCCCGCAGCTCGGACGGCTTGGAGGAAAATCTCCTCCCTTGCGGCCGCCTTCTGCCACTGCAAACTCCCTCTTGGCGCCAATCCACTCAGCCGGAATAAGAAACGAAAATCCAATATTTCCCCCCTCGCCGACTGGCCCACTTCTCGAGTCCACAATCCAAGTCCAAATCTACATCTTCATCGCAGAGCCTCTGTCCGAGTCGCGGCCGCGGCCAACAGGCCGGCCGATGGACTGCGGCCGGTCGCCTGAGTCCCGCTTAGCACTCCGCCCTCTCGCTTGCCCTTTGCGTCCAGTTTCGAGCCAAGTTTTGGCCGAGCAGCTCCGCAACAAGTGTTGCCGCTGGCCATCCGCTGCCGCTGCAGCCCAAAAAGAAGGTCCGGCAAGTTCAAGGCTCCGCGACAGTTTTCATTTTGCGCCGAAAAAATCTTGCCGCAAGCGCAGTGCAAATGCCTAGTGGCCTAGCGGTGCAACTGGCAGACAGGTGGCCGTCTTGCTGCAGGCAACAGCGCGCGCCTCCTGCCCTTGAACTTGCACCTTGCGGCCAGTTGCAATCGCCTGTTGCATATTCAGTTTGCGCAAAGGCTTCCAGCGGCCAGAGATGGACGAGTTGCAAGGCTTACGATCCTTGCCAGTGATATAATTGAAATTTTAAATTCACCTCCAAGCTTTGCGGCGCAATGTGTGTGGTTTTAAGCGAGCTAATGGACTCGAACGGCCAAAGATAGGAAGTTCAAGGATACCGAGCTAACAGGAACGACCAAAAATTGTCCCTAGCTTTGGGCAGAGAGAGAGAGAGAGAGACAGAGAGAAGGGGAGAGAAGAGAGAAGGAAGAGGAGAGAGAGAGAGGAGTGTGTTTGTGTGGGTGCTCCTGATTCGGGCGGCCGCTAGATAGGAGCTTCCAGGTGAGTTTTTGGGGAGGAAACTGGACGCTGAGACGGAAAATTATGCGCTCCCTTGCGAGCTGCCACTTTTCGGGCTGAAAAAGTAGCTGTTTTTAGCGGTAGCTAAGGTTAGTTTGGTTGGCTAGCCGGAAAAGTTGGTGCCGTGTAGCGTTTCAACAGCCTGGAACAGCGCAACCATTTAGACGAGAGACGCGCTCGGATGCGAGCCCAAAAGTCTTGAAATCTATACCGCCAATCGGCTCACCTCAGTCGAGAACAACGAGCGCAGAGAGCCGCCAAATATAGTTAGTGTCACAACTGAACTTGAATCGATTGATTCAACGAGAACCGTTAGCTGCCACTGGACTAGAGTTGTCCCTTCGTCTCTATTTAGCTTCCACCACTCGAAAGAGCTCAAGTTATTTCCGTTCAGAGAGCTCAAGTTTGCGCTTAAAAGCACACAAGATGAGGTACAGAAGACCCGCAAGATTTGCAACGGGATGTTTGAGGAGAGCCATCGTTAGTCTTCTGGTGATAGCGCTAACAACAGTGATAACAACAACCGAGCTCAGCACAGCGCAAACGAACGCCAACGAACAACAAGCAAGCGCCCAAACAGACGCCATTCATGCCTCTGCGCCAAAGTCAGAGCCAGAACAACCGACAGCCAGGGAAGCGGCAGCAAAGGGTCAACCAGGGGACTCGAAGCAGGTGGGCGCCAGTCTGGAGCCGAAGGGCCAGATTTTAGTGCAGGAAATTGGGCCGCAGAAGGAACAGGTTGCGGCCGCGGCTGTGCTCGATGCCACCGCCGAGAAGCCGGAGCTGAGCGCTGAGGCTAGCGAGGCGTCCAGACGTAAGGGTCGCGCTGACCAATCCGAGAAGGCTGGCGAGCAGGGCAAAGCGGAGGCCAAGTCAGAAGACAAAGCGACCAATGCTAGCCCAGAAAAGAGCTCAGCAGACAAGCAGAGCTCGTCCAAGGCCGAGACTGCAAAGGCGGCGCCAAAACCAGCCAAGTCCGTGCTGACTGGCAAGAGTGCCCCAAAGAGCAAGTTGCCGGCCAACTTGGGCACGGTCACCTCAACAGGAAGTGGCGGCCCAGCGCATTACATGTCGAAACACGATGCCTACTCGGCGATTGCGGAGAAACACGGCGCCTTGGCTCAGGATGCGATGCGCAAATCTGACAAGCGCCAGCTCCAGGGCTTTGGTGGAATCCAGAAGGCGTCCGGCTTGGGTGACATGCTGAGCCCCTTCAAGGGAGTCACGGATAGCGGACTAGCGAGGAGTAAGTAGAGTTCCTACCTTCGATCGAGCACACCGATTCTTTCTACACCAATCTAACCGCCTCCAATCAAAGCACTCGGCGCCTCAATGAGATCCATCATGAAGGGCAAGTACTCGGTTCCAGCCTACGTCGCTTCGGCTCTCCTTGGAGCAGTTGCCTTGATGGCCTTCTATGAGTCGCCCATCTCTCCGCTGCCTGTGCCGCCCTTGCCAGAGCCTCCAGTGGGTAGATTTCCGCCAGAGATGCCAAACATTTCGCCAAATGTTCAGGTTCCATTCAGATCTAACCAACAGTTTGGGCAGCAGAATTATAACCAGAGATCGCTAAATGCGATTCCACAAGCTGCAGGTTATCTCAACCAACAAAATCCGCAAGTTTTGTTCCCAAGCTCGAGTGGAACAAACAACATGGTTGTCCAACAGAGACAAATGGCCACCTCAAATCCAGTCCAGCTTGCGGCAAACTTGCTTTCAGGTGGTCAGAAGCAGAATGCTCAAAGAAAGTCGGGCTTAGACTATGAGCAATCACCTGCACGTTCCCTGTTTGGCACAGCCACGAGCGCTTCGGCCAAGATTGGCGCCCCAGCCAACCAACAGAAGCAACAAAACTCCATCCTTAGCTTTTTAGGTTTGGGCGGCGGCGGTGGCGGTGGCGGATCTGGCGCTGTAGGTGGCTCTGTATCCGATGCTCCAGCTCAGTCGGCCTCTGTAAGCGCGAGCACAAACCCAGCCGGCCAGTCGAACACTGCACAGCTGGCCACTTCAAGCGCCAGTCTGGAGGCCAAAGGACAGAGCGGGGGATTGTCGAACTCGCATCTGGTTAACAAGGTCAAGTCCTACTTCAGCCGCTACCCGCAAGGTGGCACCTCGTCGGGCGCCGGACTCACAAACAACCATAGCCCATACGAGCAATACCAGCGTATGAGTCTAGTCCAGGCTTTAATGAAGGATACCGCCTTCCTGCCGGCCTTCCTGACACCAACGCGGAAATCATCGCCAGCAGGCCAGTCGAGCGGCGGCCATAGCAAGATCCAATCGATAACAAACGCTCTCTCGGCGGCCGGTACAAATGCAGCCGCTCGCATGCAAGTCGACGGTCCACAAACATCCTCGCAACAGGTTCCAGCTGCGTCGAAGCAGAAGAGCTCCAATACCGGATATGGTTTGGCGCGAACAGCTGATCGTATTGCACATGCTCTCCTCGAGACGTTCACCTCAGGTGCAGCGCAACGAAGCGCAGGCTCGCAAGCCTCTGCTGGCTATCATTCGGCTGATAGTGTTGCTAGAAAGGCTAGCTCGAGCGAAGAGTCGCCTATTGAATCGGCCAGCTCGCTCTTGAGCGATATAATGTCCAGTTATAATGGCCCAAGCAGCGCCGATCAGCACTCACAACAGCAATCTTATGATCAAGCCAAACAGCAGGTATCCCAGCAACCGCAAGCTAGCCAGCAACAACAATCTCAATCTCAATCACAACAGCAACCAACCAACCAACAACAGTTGAATGGCGAACCGCAACCGAGTGCCAGATCTGGTGACACATCCTCCTTTGCTACTGACGAGAAGCAACAAGTTTCGGTCAATGCAAAGCAACAGAGTTCAATCAGCAACTCACCAGCACAGTCGTCGGCCAGCTCAAGTGAGGCCCATTCCAGAAAGACCAGAAGTATTGGACTTGAGTATCCCATTGAGAGCAACCAAGAGTTGATTCAGCGAGAGCAGCAACCTAGTAAGGCAGCACAAATCAATCATGTTATAGATTTCGTTGCGGACAGCTATGCTCACAATAGGTTGCTGTTCAACTTTGTTATGAACCAAGTCGGGCTGAGCCAAGCGGTGCCCTATGTTGAGCAAATTCTCGCCTCTGGAAGTAGCAACCAGAACCATTGATAATCTGGAGAGCAGTTATAAATATAGTCATATGTTCTCCTAGGAAGTGGCCATAAGTTTGAGAGACTAGATGAAATCTTACCTACGCGAGCGACAGTTCAATCTGTTTGTAATTAACCGGATTTAGAGCACTGTTTTGATTTATCTCGAAGTTGAGGTCTAGGGCAGAGCCGCTCAACGCAATCATTGCTACTAGATCTTATTGCGAACAAGTCTGTTCACGAAACCTACAGAGCCCAACTATTTTGAATTGACTGAACCTAATTAAATTTTAATTATTTATTTATTCAACAACAACAAACTTTCCGTTCTGAGGGTAACAAATTCAACGAGAACAGCGTGTGTCAAACATTGAGGGTCTGTTTAACCATGGTTACAATATCATGCACTTGAGGTAGCGCTGCTTGCTCAAGGGTCTGGGCATAAGGCATTGGCACATCAGCGCCTGTTACTCGATAGATCGGCGCATCGAGGTAATCAAATGCTTCACTTTCCACTATGCTAGCTGAAATTTCTGCACCGATTCCGCAAGTCGGCCAACCCTGTTCAACCGTGACAAGCCTGTTTGTCTTCATCACACTACTCTTGATTGTATCCATATCGAGCGGCCTTAGCGACCTCAGATTGATTACTTCAACGCTAACATTGTGCATTGATTCTAACTCTTTCGCTGCATCCAAACATATTTGAACACCCTTAGAGTGGGACACTAATGTACAATGATTGCCTTCTCGTTCAATTTTAGCCTTGCCAATGGGTATCAAATGGTTGGGAGACATAACTTGTTCACTAACTTCAAATTGCTGCCCATACAAGAGCTCATTTTCCAAGAACACCACTGGATCTGGATCTCTGATTGCTGATTTGAGAAGCCCATGACAATCTTCAGCTGAGTATGGGGAAATGACTTTGAGTCCGGGACAGTGGGCATACCAAGCTCCATAACATTGTGAATGCTGTGCACCCACTCCAGAGGCGGCTCCATTGGGGCCTCTGAAAACAATTGGAACTGCAATCATTCCAGCCGACATCGCAAATTCTTTTGCGGCTGAATTTATAATATGATCAATGGCTTGCATGGCGAAGTTGAAGGTCATGAACTCACAAATCGGCCTCAATCCGCCCATTGCAGCACCAACGGCCATACCACAAAAGCCAGCCTCGGTGATTGGGGTGTCGATGACCCTTTTGTCGCCGTACTTCTTCCATAGGCCTCTGCTAACCTTGTAGGCGCCGTCATACATGGCCACCTCCTCACCAATAACGAATACACGTTCATCTCGTTCCATCTCCTCATCCATCGCTTTATTCAATGCATCCCTACACGTCATCATGACGCTTGGTTGGCTGGATAGGCATCTTTTGGCTCCGGTCATGAGGAATTGCGGATTCGCATGGCTTGTCGACGTGCTTGATTGTAGGACAACTGACGGTCTCCCCTCGACAGCAAGGGGGCCCACAGGCGTCCTAACCAACTTGCTTAAAATTTTACTAGCCATGGCCGGCGAATGAAGGACAGTCGAGCAGGTCAATATGGAGTTTGAGGTAATCTTGTTGCGGAGGTTGTTGTATACCTGATGGGTGGTGTTTTCGATTTGCTGAGATTTTACGTAACCCTTGAACCTGCGAGTTGCGTCACCGTCCGGTCCTGCGAAGTCATAAGCAATGTAGAATTTGGCAGGAATGTGAGGATCGGCAGGAGCGGTGAGATCCGCATGCTCGCTGTGCCACGCTCAGGCTACTACAATACTAGGCAAAAGTGAAGATTGTGCAGAATTTGCCAGCACCCAACAACGTGGTTTTGGATCGGGAAAAAGCTAACGCTACTTCATCTCTGGACCAATGTCAACTTAGCCGACAACTTCCAGCACTCTCATTACCATGTATCTCATGTTCTACTTGGATGAAGAGGGAAAAAGGGTTTATACTTTGCAAAAGGTAGCGCCTGACAATCAGGCAACAGTGAGCGCTCACCCAGCAAGATTTTCGCCTGAGGACAAATACTCGCGCGAGAGGATTTTGATGAAGAAACGATTCAACTTATTGCTCGACGGTTTGAAGTTAACGTCCTTCTCATCTTGAGCTAGCTCATCAAAGCTCTCCAATTCTCCAGTATTTAGAGTACAACCGAACACTCAGAAAGTCCAATTAATAGTCCACCAACTACTACCAACAATGAACCAACCAGACACTAATAGTACCCAGCCAACCATTGGCGGCCCTGGCGTGACTCCATCTGTTGGCACAAAGTTGCCAGCGCGCAAGTCTAATCCATGTGATCTATTGAAGAACTTGAAGTCTGTAGACAAGAAGCAACAAAAGAAGCCCACCATCTTAGAGCAGGCTGCTCAAGATTGGAACAAATGTAAGGTGGAGGAGAATCTTGAGGACGAATTGAAGCAAGCAACTAAATCTAAATCTGGCTACCTGGAGCGCCAGAGCTTCTTGGAGCGCTCCGATTTGCGCCAGTTCGAGAAGGAGCGCCAGATTCGTGACCGAGCCCGAGCCCGTGCAAACGTCAACAAGGGTACCTAGTTCTCGTCTTCCCCCTTCCAAGTCCCTTGTTCAAGGCACGCCTGTCCAATTTTTGTGTCGGTACGAAGGAAAGCCTTACCCATAATCATTATCAGCGTCAATTCTGGATCCCGTTGAACACCAACAAATCAGCAGCCGGCATGCTCGTTACATGTCGATGGGCATAGGGCCGTTTGATGCTACTAAGTTCGATTAGCGAGCGGCAGATTGCGTGGGCGGACCTGCCAGCAGGTTGCCTCAGCAGCGAGGGAGCTGCCCACAGTGGCGCAGTGTACGGAGCAGGCTACCGCGAAGCCTGTGTGTTCAGATGGACCGCCAGATTGTGAGGCCAATTTGTAAGGCCCTCCTGCCCATTGCAACGGTGATCCACTCATTCGTTTACATGAGCATGCATCATAGGAGGGCATAAGACAATATTGTACATAGACTCTATCTATAAGGTCGCGCGCCTTCTGCTACAGGCGCCAGAAGTTACGCCAACCCGCTTACCTCCCCATTTCAGTGTCCAATTTTTCATCTAGTGAACAATATAAAACCTATCGAATGCAAAATTGAATTAAAGTAGAAATAATCAACATATGGCGTTCAATGTTAAGATTAGATACTCATTCAATCGGTCTGAGGCTCGAATGTTCACTCGGTCCAGCCTTTAGGGTTGAGGCTCAGGGCCAAGTTTCACGAATGTTAGTCGGCCTCCAACCATCACCCTGACGATCAGTCTGAGCTTGCCTATCATGTTGGGTTCCCTGACGATCGCCTACATTCTGCTTGTGGCCAGCATATTAGATCAGACAAGTAAGACCGCAACTTCCGGAGGGTTGTCCTCAGTTCTGCAACTACCAGGGCTCGTTTCGGTTTCAGCCGAGAGAATAAGCTATGAATACGTTGAGCCTCTGGATGAGAGTAACATAATCACATCGTCGTTTTTGGTCAAGTTCAAGGACAACCAAGACCCACAGACAGCGCATACAATTGCAAAAAGAAACGGCTTTGTCAACCTTGGTCCGCTAAGCAACTCCAAAAGCGAGTACCACTTTCATCACCCCCAATTGAAGACACGCAACAAACGTAGTGTATCCCATATTCGGCTACTGAAACGCGACCCCCTCATCAAACATGCAGTCCAGCAGTCTGGTTTCAAGCGAGAGAAACGCGGCTTTAAGCCAGCCTATGCAACCAAACAGGGGTCAAATGAAAAGGGTAACAATATAGCCAATCCAGACACCTCGGAAGATCCAACTGATCCCTACTTCAAGTACCAATGGCCTCTGAAGAACGTTGGCCAGAATGGGGGGAAACCAAACCTTGACTTGAATGTAAAGGCTGCTTGGGAGCAGGGAGTAACTGGTAAGAATGTAACCACTGCGATCATGGACGATGGAGTCGATTACATGCACCTCGATTTGCGCGACAATTACAACGCGAGGGCCAGTTATGACTTCTCGAGCAACGACCAGTTTCCGTATCCGCGCTACACGGACGACTGGTTCAACAGCCATGGAACTAGGTGCGCTGGCGAGGTGGCCTCAAAGCGGGATAACGGAATTTGTGGAGTTGGGATCGCCTACGATTCAAAGGTGGCCGGTATTCGAATGCTAGATCAGCCCTACATGACCGACATTATCGAGGCAAACTCGATGAGCCACGAACCAAACTTGATCGATATCTACTCGGCCTCATGGGGTCCAACTGACAACGGGAAAACGGTTGATGGCCCAAGAAATGCCACTATGCATGCAATTGTTCGTGGTGTTAACGAGGGCAGAAACGGAAAGGGTAGTATCTACGTTTGGGCTTCCGGCGATGGGGGACAAGACGATGATTGCAATTGCGACGGTTACGCTGCTAGTATGTGGACAATCTCTATCAATTCGGCCATCAACACTGGCGAAAACGCACACTACGATGAGTCTTGCTCGTCCACTCTGGCCTCAACCTTCAGTAATGGGGCCAAGGATCCTCACACCGGAGTCGCAACTACCGATCTCTACGATAGGTGCACTCAAACTCACTCGGGAACTTCCGCTGCTGCACCTGAAGCAGCCGCCGTGTACGCTCTTGCTCTAGAGGCCAATCCTAACTTGAGCTGGCGTGATGTGCAGCATTTGACAGTTTTAACTTCAAAGCGAAATTCGTTGTACGACGGAAAGGGTCGCTTCCACTGGAACGTTAACGGTGTGGGCTTAGAATATAATCACCTGTTTGGCTACGGTGTTATGGATGCCGGAGCTATGGTGTCAATGGCGAAAAGCTGGAGAAGTGTGCCTCCAAGGTTCCACTGCGATGCCGGCTCCCTGGAAGGACAATACCCGGTACCAACCGAGAAAGCGTTGGTGCTCTCGATCGACACCACGGCTTGCAAGGGCACCGAATCTGAGGTGAACTACATCGAGCATGTTCAAGCTATAATTACTGTGAACGCAACTCGCCGCGGTGATCTCACATTATTCCTGACCTCACCTAGCGGCACTAGATCGATGATCCTAAACAGGCGACCCTTCGACGATGATGATAGGAACGGATTTGTCCGTTGGCCTTTCATGACAACACAAACCTGGGGAGAGAATCCGCGCGGCAAGTGGACGTTAGAGGCCAAGTTCTTTAACCCGCTCGACCCGAAAGACAATCTCTCTCCCAAAGATAAGTCTCATAATCATAACCGAAATGAAACCGGCACAGATAAAGACAGACGAATCGTGCAAACTGGATACGTGAAGGAGTGGAGGCTCATGATCCACGGAACAAGCGAACCTCCCTACAAATCTATTGAAGTGAAGGATAAAAACTCGAAATTAGCAATAGTGAAGAAAGCTCACGGCACTCGATAAGACGGCCGGAGTTATGATAAGCATCTCATAAGAATAAGAATAACTGTTATCCTGTTCGAAGTTGGCATAATGTTCATTATCTTGTCTCTTGAAGAGTGTCGAGCTAGGGACTTCGACAACTTTCCATCACCACGTTACCCATCTAGACTTTTAAAACTCGTCAAGCTTATTACATAGTATCAAGTGAACCTAATATTGCTGATTCAAACTGTCAAAGTCTGACTTGGCTGGCACACGAGCAAGCGCTAGTCAACCTCGAACTAAATCAACCAACTATTTGAGCTCATCTCACAAGATTCGTTACATCGCCCCAGCTCTCGATCTCTTGTGAACCCTCTCTTTATCTCTCTCTCTCTCTCCCTCAATTCTTGTCCTCAAACATCAAGACATACTCTTAGTAAAGTATGCTAATAACGTAACCGTTTTCTGCGAGCTTGACTGATGTGTTATCGCTAGAGTTTATTCCATTCATTAGATCAGGAGTAATGATATGCTTTTGCACATCTAACATGTTGAAACTGGAAGCATCCTGGGCGCTTCAAATAAGTTGTGAGATTTTTCAAACAATTGAGGAACAATTTTCACATGAGAATGTCCTTGAAGAGATCGTTCATAATGATTCAATCAACTTTTTGTCTTGTGTCAACTCAATTTCCTCAATTAAGTCTAAAAGAGTGTCATGTCTGCATTCCAAGTCTACCTCTGGTTCACAAGTTATGTTTAAAGCTTCTATAACCTTCGTAATGGTCTCATCTTCGAAGAATGACCGGTATGTCTCGGAACAAGTTGACCTTCTAAGCGGCGACATACAGTTCCAGTTGTTGATGAGGTGACCCATGTATGACATGTAATCTATTTGTACTTTCTGAGGCTCAACATGGGTCACTTTCATTTTGTTCATACAGTAATCAAACAGAGTTTTATAATCCTCCGTTAATTTCATCACATCCAGCAGAAGTGGTTTCTTGAAGCTGTAGAGCTCACCATTTGTTACGGTTGAGCGATGTTCCACACTGGTCTTTACTATTTTGTAACCGTATTCGGTGAAAGCCTTCTTATGACTAGCTTTGGTTATATGAGTCTGATCTTCGTAGAGACTAAAGACTGTAGATTCGATTGCCAGGTATATCTGCAGCTGATCTATTGTGCTGTGCATCTCGTAAAACTGGTTCATTTGAGTTGAACAGAGCGATGTTGTGTCAACGACACTGAGATTATCCAGGAATGAATCAGCCTTTTCAAGATCCGAGTCACGACAGAATCTGTAATAGTGATGATGCAACCAAGCAATTAACTTACTAGATTCAATACCGTCAAGCATGTTAGCAAGATAGTCCGTGGTGTTTTCGAGTGGATATGGTCGATCTATACTCCTAAGATTTTCGAACGGTAGCTCTTCGATCGAGTTAGGGTCAGGATAGAGGCGCTTTTGGTAGAAAATTTTGCCGAGGATGTGAAAGAACCCAATACTCCTTGTCTTGTCTCGCATCAAACCAGGATTGAGCTTGATTTGAATGACTTTTTCATGGTGTAACTTTTGTTTCTTGCTTGTGGGTAAGGGTAAAGGTAACAACGCATGGCCAGTTTCTTCGCACCTGTTCAACTTTGCTCGATCAGTCGATCCCACACTATTGGATTTATTGCATATTAATTGAAGAGTGTTCACGCAGGCCCTCATATCACCATCACAATCGATCACGATCTGATCCACCGTATCCTTATCGATAACGAAATGTTTGTAGTTTCTGACTAACGATTCGATGAGTTTCTTCATGTTTGCCCTTGTAATAGAGTTGAACTTGAATACCTGTATACCAAGAGCTAGTTTGATCTTGGTCGGTAAAGCTATGATTTCGCTATCGCCTTCCAATGTTTCAAATACGATCGCAACGCGACGAAGCACTAGTTTCGACATGTCTCTTATAACCTTGATCAGACGGTAGAGGCATTGGACAAGAACTCGTTGAGATTTGGCGAAACCAAGAGGAGTCTCAATGTGGATTATGATGCCACTAGCTGGTGGCGCCTGGTTTGATATGCCTATCTCAACATAACCATCACTATCGAATTCAGATTCCGCACTGTTAAGCCGGTCATTTGGCGGCCATAGAGGATTAAAGTGGATGTTGTTTACGACGAAATGCTCAAATTTCAATGCTTTCCGACGACTGATCGAATGTGATAGGTTTGTTCGTTCTTCTTCGCTATAGGGCTTAGCGACATCATTGTCGATTTCGGTGATATCTGTGGTTTCACTGTATTCTTTTATGGGCAGCTTAAGTTCGTTTGCAATCCATCTTAGAGTAGACGTTTTTCCGCAACCTGTTGGACCTTGAATGATGACGATGGGACATCTCGTCCTGTACTCGGCATGAGCGCATTTAATAAAGTGCTCATGGAACCAGCTGAAGACCTCATTGATCTTCTTCTTCTGAATAACAAGCTCCAGCTGTTCCCGCTTAAGACTCCTGGAGCTATCGAGGCATCGCCACAGTGGATCGACCATGATACAGTGGGTGAAATTTATGTTGCGAGAATTTGCGCTGCTCGCGGCCAGCTCCGACAGTGCATCATCCAGCGGTTTGTCTGAATCTTGGTTGAGAAACTTTGATCAGTACACTAATTTCTGAGGACAATTTAAATCGCACCCTGTGGTTTATCTTTCGCAGAGGCGAGTTTCGCGAAATAAGTTTCACCCACTGAAGCTGGGCCCCTCGGGAGCTCGCACGACCCTATTCAGCAGACTCCTGAGAATAATCTAGGTTCTCATCAATCTCAGTGGGGCTCATTACTGTTGATTGGCACAAGATGGATTCTAATCCCGATTAGTTTATAAGCTTAAGACTGACAATACATCTCTCGCAAGAGCAAGTTTGTGAAGGCACGCAACTCGTACGTGTCTTTTTATCGGTTCCTTAAGCATGCATCTGCTCTCGACACCTCGGATTGGGGGTTCGATTCTCAGGTGCGTTCTTTTTTCTCATTCGTTTCAGATCATGTTTATTTTTTCTGTAACGGGTCTGCTGCACACGAAGCATCGCATTAAGGTCGATGTTCGAAATCCGTTTCGAACACGTTCGACACTTCGAAGACGTTCGAATGGGGCGGCGCCGTTCGAAGCGAGCTGGGCGCAAGGGGCAGCCATTCTCGAGCAAGCCAAAATTTGCATCTATGCGCTCCCTTTCTCTTCGATTTGCATGAATTTAGGCGCCCATCGCCTCCAGATCGCTTCAAACAGCGTCGCCCCGTTCGAAGTCCACTTCGAACATTCGAATATGCTTGTGTAGATCGGCTGATGGCCAGC
>Ga0209372_1000071_pt1 | contig 78288 bp, 46 predicted proteins | sample AgamicAtPe_FD_187170 | JGI IMG/M metagenome (GOLD analysis project Ga0209372, IMG submission 187170) | Agave microbial communities from Guanajuato, Mexico - At.P.e (SPAdes) (version 2) | ecosystem: Host-associated > Plants > Phyllosphere > Phylloplane/Leaf | place: Guanajuato, Mexico | collected... | reverse complement strand
GCGCGCGCTGGCCGCCAACAAGGGCGGAGACATGAGAGGCCTAATTAGCGAGGTGCGTGTTAATAAGCCATCGCTGGTCTAGCGCGCGCGCTCGCCGGCCCCAAATCTGGGCATGGCGGCCGGTGTGGTTCGCGCGCCTTATCTGCCGCTCGCATCCATTGAGCCGGCCGGCCGGCTAAGTGGCGCAACGAGCGCCCGCGCGGAGCTCCAAGGCGAGCGGCGGCAGCAGCAGCCGCAGCAGCAAGGCGAACTCTCCGGCCCGCTTGGCCAGCTCGCCGGCCAGGCCGGTGCGCGCGCATCGAGCCGGCCCGGCCGCCGCCAGACTGTCGCCAACAGCATCCATTGAGAAAACGATGGCGACGAGCGATAACTTGGCCGCCCGCCCGCCCGCTCGCTATCAACGCGCTAACTCGAGCCGCGGCGCCACTCTCTCAGCCTCCAACGCGCTTGAGCCTCCGCAGCCCCAAGCGCCAGCGCAACGCCGGGGACTCTTTATCTCAATCGACATTTGTCTTTCCGGCTGCGGCGGCCAACGTCGGCCGCTGGAGCCAAAACTTGCGCTCGGCTTGGAACTGAAGCTCCAACTGAAACCCCCAGCCGCCAAGTTGGCCGCTGAAGCAGCAGCAGCAGCAGCAGCCTCAGCCGCAGCAACGGCCAACGGTGAACTGGAGACGCAAGCCAAGCGAGCTGCTCGCTCTCTATCTTGCCGGCCCGCCGCTTCCAATCAGCAGCCATCTCGCGAGTTGCGGGCCGGAGCCAAAAACAACATGGCACTCGAGCGCGATAAGGAGCGCTGAGAGTCTTGTTTGCACGTTGACAAAGCGGCCAACTGGCGTCCGGCCCAGCCAGCCAGCTCGTCTCGCCTCCTCCTCCTCCTCCTCCTCCTGGCTAGCCAACCCGCCAGCCAACTCGAACTCAAGCTCAATTCCAATCTCGAACCTCCTCCTCTGGCGCCGGCCAACAGGTTTCTCCTGTCCGCCTCTCGCCCCTCAACCCGACGAGAGGCAGCCGAAGCCAACTTGCCGCAGACTCCCCGAGTTCACCAGCTAACCAGTCGCAACCTAATTCCGAATGCACAACTCGCCTCAGATCCACGGCTACAGCGGCGCGGCCGAGTCGGCGGCCGAGCAAGTGAGCGCTCAAGTCCACACGCAGCAGCTCGAGATGCCGCAGCAGCAGCAGCAGCAGCAGCAACAACAACAGGTCCAGCAGCCACAAGCGCAACGCCAGCAGCAGCAGCAGCAACAGCAAGCGCTCTTCTCCAGCCTCCACCAAAGCCAAGCGACGAGCTACCCAAACACAATGGCCGGCGAGCTGCAGCATCTTGGCCAACACGCCCACCTGGCCCACTTGGTCGGCCACCACGCGCAGGCCCAGCCAATGGGCCACCTGCACCAGTTTCAGCGCTAACGCTTAACGCGGAGCCAAAAGTGGAAGAGTATTTTTATATCATCTCTGCGCGCGCATCGTTCAGCTGGAGGCGGCGGCGGCGGCGGCGGCCAAGCGAGCTGCCTGCCTCGAGCCGCACCATGATTGAAACTCCCGAATCCAAGTCTTCAGCTCCAGTTCGACCATCGCCAACTAGCTAACCAGCTGAAGGCTGCCGGTTCAAGTCAATAAAAAGGCAAATTCAAATTGAATAATCGTAAAAGTGACGTAATGCGGACTTTTGAGCTTGCGCGCCAACTCCGCTCGCTTGGAGACGTTGATCTTGTTATAATTAGCTGCCGATCGGCGAGCCATCGATTTTTCGCTCCACTTTTAGCCGAAAGCCGAGCGGCGGGCTGCTCCTGGATGCACCTTTGCCTCTTCCACTCGCCCCGCTCGCTCGTCTACGGGCCAGACTGACAGCGCCAGCGGCCGGCCTGTGCGAGCGCGGGCGCGGGCGCGGACGAGAAGGAGAGGGAGTCCGCCGGCAGCCAGCCCGGCAAAGTTCGAGTGGGCAGAGGAGAACACACAGGAAGTGGGCCGGCCAGGATCGATTGGGCCCGAGCTCGGCTGGCCGGCCGCCGGGCGCAGTCGGCCGCCGCCGCCGCCGCCGCCACTGCCGCTCTCTTGGGCTCAATTTTATTGCACTAACAGAGACGGACGTCCCCAAATGGCGCCGCCAGAGCAAAGGCGCAGCGAGCAACTGGATTGAGGGCCAGCCAGGCCGGGCCAGTCGTTAAAAGTGGTCCGTTTCTCTTGGAAATCATCATCGGGGTTTCCCTTTTATTGGCTTAAGGCATCGGCTTGCTCTCATGCCTTGAAGGCGCTCTCCTCGGCTTGTTTTCGTCGCCACTGGCGCGAGCCGATTGGAAAAATCGGACACACGCAAAAACTCGGCCCCCAAGCCGAAATCGTGCAACTTCGTACACTTGAAGAAGTTGGCCCATCAAACGGGAGACAGCTGATTTAAGTGCGCCTTTGACTGCTGCACCTCAAAGTACTTCTTCGCGCTGAGCCACTTGCACTTTGCAACCCGCCGCTCGAACCGCCACCTGCTCGAGCCTGGAAAGCCAATTGAGCGGAAGAGAAGTGTGGTGGGTTAGTTTGTCTAGCTTTCGTTCATCGCATTCTTGGAGCCCCCCAAAAAGAGGCGGTGGACAAAACTCACTTAGCTTGCCGCTGGTCAGCGACTCCTCCACCAGCGAGCGGAAGTGGCGCTTCCTCTCGTCTGGTTTGCTCTCCACTTGCGCCTCAAGGAGTTGGTCCTGCAATTTTGGGCGGAGGGATGGGAGTTAGTGGTTTGCACAGAGGGGCGCCCCCTAAGCTAATGCGGCAAACCTGCGCCAGACAAACCCGCAACAACAACAACAACAACAGCACCGGCCACCACGAGCGCAGCGGACTGGCCACATTAATCATCCTTGCAGCGAACGCGACAAGTGCTCGCGCAAAAGCGGCCACCAAAGCTAATAGCGCGCGACAAGCGCCCATAGAACAAAGCCTGGCTGTGCTTGGGGCCCCAGAGCCGTGCTAATGATTTCAAAATCATCATTTATCTAATTTGAATGAAACTGTCGCTTGCTCTGGCGCTCGCCCACTCTCGGGCGCCGGTTGCGCTCGCTTGCACTTAGGTTGGCCAACTCGCGGCTCCTCCTTGGCACTCTGCGGACCCAACTGGCCAGCAGAGTGACGGGCGACGACACAACAATGCAGCCAGCCAGCCAGCCAGCCAGCCAGCGTGGGGGATCATTTTTCATCCGCGCGGCTTCCGTTTGCGTTGTCGCGCTTGCGTTCGTGCTGGCGCTAGATTCACCATTTGCTCGTTCAAGGCAACCACTGCGTCTAAACATGTCCACAATGCAACATTAGCCACCAAACACGAGGGCTCCACCTACGCGCGTGATGCAAATGAAATCCCATTCAAAGCTAAACCCACCTCAATAAAGGAAGTCAACATGGATAGACTCATCTCCTGACAAATGAGCGCACAAATCTGATCATTCTGGTAGGCGCAACTTATGAGCGTTGGCATTAAAACTAGCTTGAGTCTTTGGCGCGCAAAGTAGTCGAATGGAAGCGCAACCAACTGCTCGATTATGCTTGGTTGGCGGCCGGACATTAACAGGAGCTGATTGTCCTTGTTTAAATAGGCAAAGTTGCCTAGTAGGAGGATAATCTCGTTCATGAGCTCGTTTTTTAGCAAGTCGTTGTCGTCCTTCGACGAAATTAGTGACCTTTGCTCACAAACAGCGAGCGCGATTTGCTTCTGCTCGATTATTTTAAATTGCGTTTGGTTCAGGTAGCTGATGAGGTAGCTGCAAACGTGGCGCAACTGGAGCGGAAGCATCTCGTCGGCGGTCAGTGTTGATTGGAGGAGCTTGGTGTCAATATAGGCGACATAGTTGATCAACCTGAGCGAGTGGAGTGCAAGCGTTAGCTTCCTATCGGGCGCTTGCTCGGTGAGTGAATTGAACGAGTTGACTAGCATATCGTAGACGAGAGTTAGAACCCCAGATAGTTGGGTCATTTTGAGGGTGGCCAAAAGTTGCGTTCGGTCCTGTTGCGCCGCCTGCGCTTGCTCGGCCTCGTCCTCTGGTAATCTGATTAGTGCGAGTTGGAGAGAGTGAGATGGTTAGCTCGGTTTGGTCGCTGGAGGAGGCCACTGCCACCAGTAGCAACAACAACAACAATGGCCAGCGCGCGGCAGGTTGCTAGAGTTTGAGTTAATTGAATTATCGCCTCTGCACAGCCTATAGATTTGGGCCGCCCGAAAGCGGAACCAGGAAAAGCGCAAATGGGAGCGAAGGGCGAGCTAGTGTGGTGCGCCTCATTTGATAGGCGAAAAATGACTTTTTGCGGGGCCCCCGAAATCAGGGCGCATGAGAGGGGGGAGGGGAGAGCCAAGTGCCAGCTAGCTTATGTTTGTGTTTGTTTGTTTGCCCACTCGATCCTTGGATGCGCGCAAATCGCGAAACCGGAACACGAGCACTTGTTTCAGCGCTGAAAAGTGTTTGCTTCCGCTCGGTTGCTCCTCCGCTCGTCTGCCCAACCAAGCCAGCAAGCCATCCCGTCTGCTAACAAGAAGCCAACGGCGGATGGGTTTAGCCAAACCCATCTAATGGTGATTCCACTAGCGCTCTTTCCATTCCATTTGGCCAAATCCGCTTGGGACTGCCGCCTGCCCGCCCGTCTGAGAACTCTTGAATTGGGCGCCCGAAGCGTAAGAGCGAGCGAGAGGCAGCCGAGTTTTAGCGCATCAATCAACGCGACGTTAGAATGTCAAAACTTGCCAACTTGAGACTAGAGCGCGCCAACACTAGACTCTCGCTCTCTCTCTCCCTCTCGGCCAGAATTTGCCAATGGCCGACCAGTGGGCCCCGTGCGCACTTGCAAGTCGCCGGCAGTGGCCTCACCATATAGATATATAAGGCATAATCGATAAGTGTATTTATCTCGCCTGTGCTACCTCAAAAGTCGATCCGCCTGAACTCGCGATAGTTGGCCAACGCGCGTGCATTGCAAACAAGTGCTCGTATCTCCCCATCCACTTGTGTTTGCCGCCAGTGGCTTGTAGTTGGGGGTTGGCGCTCGACGGTTCCGGCAGAGGAGCAACCAATGGCCAACCGACCCGGCCTCGGCTCCACTCTTGCGCCGGCCTCCCTTGGCCGGCTGGTTTGCGCGGTCATGTGAAATATTGGCCGCTTTTATTGTTATTACACGCATCTGACAACCAATAGGAAATCGGAGTGCCAGAACGGAAGTTAGGTGGGCCAGCAGGGCGGCAGTGACAGCAAGTCTGGCTGGCCCATTGGTGAACTGTGAGCTTTAGATGTGGATTCCAGACGCAATGGAGTGTGTTTAATGTTCATGGCCATCGACGAGGAGCACGCTGAGTGGCGCGCGATGGTGGCGCCAAACTAATGATGACGCAACCCGTGAATGAAAACGAGCACAATCCACGCCAGGCTCCCGTTGATGAATCAATTTGAACTCTTGTCTGATCCGGGAGCTTGGCTCGTCTTCCGGTTAGTGTGTTTGCGTGCCGATGTTCGGGCGGGCTGAATTGTATCTGCTAGCGAGAGGGGCGCTCAAAGAGGGAAGTTTGCGTTGACACACGTAGACCGGATTGAACTCTCAGCGCTGGTAAATTTTGCAGTTAAATTGGATTGAAACACGATTTAGGCTAAAATTACAAATGATGTTGTGATTATATTCGGCTAACCGAGCGGCCAACCCGAGAGCCACAGATTCAGAGGCAAGCCGAGTCGAGCGCCATAGAGAATAACAAAGGCCTCCTTCTTGTCGTTATGCCGGCGCCACAGTCGACGACGTTCCAAGAGCTTTGCGTAAATTCAACGCGCAAATGAGGTGAACAAAAGTTCATCCGCTTTCGAGCTCTCGCGATTATTTGTTTAGAATTTCGCTATATTTGGCCTCATGCTGCTGCCTTGAAACGCGATTCTGAAGGATGGCCATCAATTCAACTCGAGCCAACTTAACTCAACTCAATTCAATTCAATTCAATTCAATTCAATGATATTACTCAACGATAGAAGGCCGACAATATTGAATATTGTTCCTCAGTGTTGTTACGCATTTTCATTGAGTTTTGACATTGATTTCAAGCGAGTTAGCCTGTCAAAGTTGAGCAAACTGTGTTGTTCCGCTTGCTAATGTTATTAACTCTCACACATATCTGGACCAAGTAGACTAGTTAGGGAGGCAGAGCGAATGGCAGAGGTAGTTGGCCAGTGAACACAATGTGCAACTCTCGACCTTACGATGGATGACTCGAGCCAAAATCTGTATTGAAGGGTCCAATTTGGGCCAGACGGGCCACTTGTCTCGGACTGTTAGCTTTAGGGCCAACAGGAGGAGCAACCAAATCAACAATCAAACCTAGCGCATAACCCCTCCCACTGCTAGCGCTAAAATTCATCGCCAAACTTTCTCTATAGGACAGATGATCGATATAAATTTGGTTGCTTTGATGTGGGCCATAGAGGTCAAGCGCGGATGTCACCCAAATGCACACATACTACTCTCGTAAATGATTCTGCCAGAACTATTCAAAAGGATTGACCACCAAATTCTGGCCGACATCAGTTGCTGGCCTTTCGCCTGATCAGCATAATCTAGGAGCAATTGTTCGCCTCTCACTATGAATGGATGATTTCAGAGGGAGTGGTTGCGGTTTGAGCCCTCAGTCATGCTGGGCAATGCATGCTCATTCAAGAGCTCTTCATTGAGCACAAAGTTAACGTTAGATATACTGAATTTACCGCTAAATTGAATCACTTTCGCTCTGCGACCAATTCATGAGTTCCAGGTGGCCATCAAATGGGCAAGGATTTCAATCAACTCTCGTGAAAGCAGAAAGTAAATCTAGATTTACACTGAACGAGAGGTATAGATGAGTGGCTGTAGTGGCGATACTTACTTTGCTATAACTAGTTTGACGAGACTAGTTACAAACTGGATGCATGAGGTTGTGAAGTTTATAATTTTGTTGTTGGCCGTCGATGACGATGATGAAGTGGCGGAGGCCGATGGACCGCTGATCGAGGGCGAGTGGGCTATGGCCGCGGCTGCTGTAGTAAGAGTTGAGCCCGAGGCTGTTGGTAAAGCAGATGTACTGCCTGGAATATAAGCGCAAATCTGACCAGTTTGTCCTGGATGCGCAATCGACGAATCCATGTATTTCTCCGAGGGCGAGTTTGCAAAAGTCGTGCCAACATTACCGTTGTTACTCTGACCACTGGATGGCAAAATTTGTTGCTGTTGCTGCTGATGATTATTATGATGATGCTGTTGCTGGTGAATGTGCGACATTATCACTGATTCAGTATCCACGATACCAACGGAAACCATGTAACTGTTCCCATACAAAAACACACACATGGAGATGATGATGATGTTTTGACCATCGTGGGTGAGCAGGCCCATGAGTATGGACGATGGCGGGGGGAGGGGAGGTTCAATGGCCAGTTTTAGCGAGAAATTTTTGCCGAATTGGCAGGGGTAAGACATCGAATGGGGAGTTAGTTGGGCTGTGGTTTCAAGCTGAAGAGTTATCAGTTCATCCTGCATGCAATGCCACCGGATTTGACAGCAATATGTAAATGACAGTTCAATCGAGCAACGCTTCCAGGAATATCGGACTGACATCGAGCAGATCAATATCTGAAGCCAAATATATGTGGCGATGGACTTCCAGATATAATGTGGCCAAAAAGTTTGGATTTTCAAAGATATGAGGCACAAACAGCGTCAGCATGGAGTAGGAACCTGGTCCTGTGCTAAACAGCATTGACAGACAATCAATTTGTAAAGATTGAGATGCAGATAAGAGGGCCAATGGAATTCGATCTCGTCTCCAGGCATCAAGTAGGCTCCCTGCCTACAGATGCTGTATGCTTGTTAGCAGGGTGATATATTGTCGGTTACATCATCATATCCCCGCAATTCTTCGGCCAAAAAGCACAAAACACATGTACGATTTGTCGGCGAATCGACACAACAGCTCTGAGTCCATCTTCTCCCGATGCTCTCGAACAGGTGTCAATCATGCGGCTGCCAGTCTAACAACAAAGGACATGACGGCAGCTATTTGAAATATCCCGAACTTGCTACCAACAGAGCACCAACAATTGCTGCTCATAATGGCAACCAATTCTAAATTCGAGCAAGCCTAGCTAAGGCTTTGGACTACAATTGTTCGAATTCCGATATCTCTGATTTCTATTCTAATGAGCTGATAATTGTTGCTACGCGAGAGCTGTTGGTGCATCAAGTGGACATCGGCCAGTCACTACACAGCACAATCCGACTCTTGACCATAGATCAAAAGGTTCTGGGCGCCCGTAGAAGCGGCAAGTGTTGAACAATGACAGAGAAGACTCACCTTATAAAGTCGTCGCTCCTTTGATCAAAGGCCGTTTTGTCGAGTCGATTGAGTAGAACAAGGGGCCGACTCAAGATTGTTTCCGTAACAGTGGCCAATAATTTGCATAGGCCAGCTGTCATATCGTCTACGACCTCCTCGCTTCGCTTGTACGTTTCTGCTCGATCATACAAATCGTATTCGTTGTTCTCAACTTCCTCATTTTCATCTCCACCCTCTTCTGCAGAATTCAAATCTAAAGTACAGCCATTACTGTACTTTGAGTTGGACTGAATTTGTGCCACTCTTCCGTCATTATTTTGTTGCCAGCTGCAATCATCATCGCTCGTCTGAGTTCCAAGTATAAGAGATTTCTTGATTGCTTGCGAACTCTTCGATTCGTGACTTTTATGTTGTTGCTGCTCATGTTGTCTAGCCTTCCTGTCGACATTTTGAGCTGAAAGTGTAGCAGCAGAGGACGAGCCAGATATGGAAGAGGCTGGCGATTGGTTTCCTATTATAAAGCCTAGCCGATACGAAAGAACATCACTCAAGTTGATCATATTGTTTGATTGAAAAATGATGTAGCATAGATCACCGTGGTTAGTGCACAAGCTTTGTAGCAAGCCAATTATCTTGATATAGATTCGTGCAGGCAATATGGGTACCCTATGGCAATAGTAAGAATTTAAGCTCACTGGATCTATCAAGGTTGAGGCATGACTCGCAACGGTTGATGGAGGCTTGCTTGTTAGTGATACGTTTGGTACAATTCGCCTAAGTATGGAGACCAAACATGAAACTATATCGTATAAAGATAGAGTATCGATTGCATAAAATTCAATCATTTTTGTTGCTGCTGAGAGCTGGTCAGCGTCCAACTCTTCTTGGTAAGGTTTATCTTTGTTATAAGGCAGATAGAGCAGATTTGGCATAAGTTTGGGACTCTCCCTATTGCTTAATTGTTTGATTAAATCTGCCAACAGGCGATCGACGCTATGTATTATGCCAGCTGGCATCAGCCCGCCTCCGCTAATCCTTTGATCTGCAGTCGTGTTAATAAGTTCACGAGTAATTCTATTTATCTTCAGATAGAATGGCTTATTTTGTTGACAATTGACGTTATTTGCGCTAAGATCGATTGTATTGGCTAAGCTTGATACATCTGTAACGGTGGATTGATTTCGCGCCAGGCGCTGTTGAATGAGTAATTGAGCAAGACGTGAACGGATTTTGTTCGTGAACCATTCACGATTGAAGGATTTACCCGCCAAGATCAACTTTTGTCGTAACTTCCTGCACTTTTTTTCTATTGCCAGTAGACTCTCGCGATCACTTTCAGATAGTGAGACACCACCACCGGCTTGAGTTAAATGAGAGCTATGGTAGTAGTTGACTAGAGACGAGGCTCGAGATGAATGTTGGTCATCGCTATTGGTTTCTTTATCGTTATCTAAAGGTATGTCTGTATCAACTATATGTCTCAGATTATGTATCTCCACTGCTTCGTTCGTTGTTAGCATACTATTCTCGTATCGCTCGCTGATAGATAAATGATGAGTCATACTTCTCAGGTGTGAGAACAGTGCTAGCTCTGTACCAATAGTTTCCTTACACAGATTGCAAAACTTTTTGGTATTGAAGGGTTTCAGTTGCAGTCTTTGGTTTTCACTGGTTGAAAGCTCTTTATGCCTAGTACTCGCATTAGTACAAGAATCTTTGGGTTGGCTCTGTGCATTAACAAAAGAATTATAACGTTTAATGCTCAATTCGAAAGCCTTTTGCCGGATAAGTTTCAGATTAACTTCATGTCGTCGCTCGCTTTGCTCCTGTTTCTGATCGATACGCTTCTTCAAAGTTTGCACACCAGCGTTATAGGCTTCCTTGATTGCGGATATCTTCTGGTCGCGGAATTGATTTTTTTCAATGCGCCTCTTCTCTTTTACACGCTGTTGTTGCTCGACTTTTTGATCTTTCATTCTGCGTCTTTGCTGAATCTGAATCAATTTAGCTTTCCTCTCAGCCTCAAGGTTCTTTCGTCGTTCTTCAGCTGCTACTTCCTTGGCCTGCTTCTCTTCAAACCTCTTCTGCCGTTCATCTTGGAGATCCTGTAGCCTAGCTTCAAATTCTTTCTTCCGACTGTTTAAATCGTGGCGCCTATTTTGAGCTTCAAGATTATTGATGAATTGTATCTCGCTAACTTTTGAGTCCTCATCATGGGCCTTCCGAATAATCTTATCGAGCTGCTCTTGACGTTTTGCTGCTGCTTTTTGCAACTTAGTCTGTACAGAGGCTTTGAGATTCATCGTATCCTCTTCTTTCCAAGCGCGCATTTCTTCCACTTTCTTGAGTATATCCCTGAACTTGTTCGCTCGATACTCGAGAAATTTTTCTCTTGCCTCTTGAGCTCGGTTCAGGCGATCTTCAAGGGATCTTTTTCTATGGGGACTGATGTATTTGGCATGAGAAGATGTTATCCTAAGACATCTGTCCGGTAAGCGATCGCAAGTGGACTTTCTGTCTGAGCCCTTATTGGTTTCTTCGTCCGATGAGAGATCCATAAGGTGCTTTCTGATATCACCTAAATTTTGGTGGGGCTTTGTGTTTGATGAGTTGACTTCCACTTTGACTAATGTCTCCCCCTTTGTCCCATCAGGATGACCACTGTTCTCATCTTTGCACTTGTCATGGCGGTGAGCCGCCTTACAAACAATTTCACCGTCTGTCAACCTCTCAACTCCGATCACTTGTGTCAGCTCCTTTTTCTTGCTCTGCTTAGCATCTTGTTTTGATTCTGGACATGAGTTCTGCTGCCTGATCTCGTCGATAGCCGAATGAATCTCTTTCAACATCTCGTCGAGTTCCTCGTTGCTAGCGGTTTTGCCCATACCCTTAATCAGCGAAACGACCAACTTATGAGATCTTTTGGCATCGTCGGGCTGAATTGTATCTTCCGTAGTATCACTTGGGGCTTGTTCAACTGGCTTGTCGTCGGTAAGCTTGTCGGATCTGTTATCAATGGTGACCTTATTTCGCATCAGTCTTCTAGATGACGTCAAAGGATAATCTGAGGCTTGACTACCAGATTTCTTGATAAAGTTTACCCTTTGGATTGAATTAGGATTGTCTCGATTTTTGCTGAACATTGCGAGTAACTTATCACATGTTTTCGGAACAGCCGGGCGGTTACTTCGCTCGTCGGTATTAGTGTCCAGTTGAGGTTGCAAGACTACCGGTTCTCTAACTATTTGTCTGGCACTACGATCAACTCTGAGGCTCGCTGCCGTTTGACTCGGCTCAACTCTGGGCCCCTTAAGCGCTCCTCTCTTAGTCTGGCTCATCGCGGTGTTGGAAGACATCTCCAGCTTTCGGTATCGATATTGGTGGTGGTGGTGTTGAGTTTGGGTGGTGTTCAGCACTGCCTTTAATAAGATCTATAATTTGAGGCGCCAGATACCTCAGATTTGGACAAGTCGGAGGACAAGTGTATGGATATAACGAGGCAGGTCGGCCGTCGGAGAGACGAGAGACCCATGCTTGAGCCTTACGTGATTGAAGTATTGAAAGCGATGACTTGGTTCGTCAATATTAGTAACCGCAGCGAGCCAGTCCTTGAAAAAAATGGCTCCGATCTTTTATGGTTAATATGAGGAGGTAGATGTGCATCCTCTAGTGTCCCTGTGATGATACTCATTTAGGGTAACCTTCGTCAATATTGCAAATCGAAAACGAATTTGTAGCATGAATGGCATTGTATTCGCGGGCACGATTCCCGAATGCTCACACGCCCATCTCATTGATCGTCATAGAGTACCCGAATGGTAGATTATTGTAAGTCTCAAGAAACCGAGAACAGAAATATCCAAGTAATTTAAAGATTGCAAAGCACTCTTTGAGGATCGATATCATCGGTTATCGCACTATGGTCCCTCCCGTCCACCACTGTGGAGATAAGTGTAAAACTTGAACCATGAGACTTGCTCGTGCCTGATCTCGACAACTACAAGCCGACGAGGCGAAAGACATATCCGCATGCAATTCTACTACCAATTCTGGTTGATTGCGTCGAAGTCCCAGGGGCGATATTGAAAGGATCTTGTATCCATCGAGCATTCAAAGCGTCATTTTCGTCGTCCTTTTCGAAGATAGCCTCAACAATCTCTTCAATCGTTTCCTCATGCTCATCGCTTCTCAGAGGGAGGGGGCTTTTCTCAAGCCTGATGTTGGGCCACAGAGGGAACATTATTCAAGGGAGAGGGGTGAGAGGGGGGACTAGTAAGCTAGTTTGAGGTACGCATCATCCAACTGGTCGCTGATATACTGAGGGTCTCCCAGCCGGATCTCGTCCGTTAGAGAAGGATAAATTCATTGAATAGTCGGGAAGCGAGACGCTTTGCAATAGACAGTTATGTTATCAGTTAATGGAACTGTCGACTCGGGTGGCGCAACCAGTAGTTGTTGGTAATGGTCGCTTAGTCTACCAAACCACTTGTGTGAGCGTATACAAGTGGTTTGGTAAAGAATAGTTGCCAGAGAAAGCCAGTTAATGGCTCGAATACAAATTCGTCATCATATTATGTATTGTTGCAGTGTGGCCGCTCGAACTGGAGTTGTTTGCCAACTTTGTTTCCGCAAGAGACTGGAATCTCTGAGCAAATAGGTAGGAGCAGCATCACAGAATACCAGAAATCAAGTAGTTCGTCCAGTCAATCTTAACAATCTGCCCACGAAGATTCACTCGATAGATAACAAGGACAGACGCTCTACTAGTTGTTGTGGTATTTCTGAATTATCCACCGTAGACATTGGCAATAACAATCAACGTTCAGCGCCTGCTGGCGCTAGACTCCTTTTTCAATCAAACCGATACAATCATAAGGACCTTGATGAAAGAGCCCGAGAACTAGCAAAAGCAACTGCAATGCTACACTTATAGGGAGGATCCACGAATGTTTTCCATTGCACTGATGGTCTAGAAAAATGAAATGCGCATATGAGTGCAAAATCCTCCGGAGGCGTCTCGATGCGAATCCGAGGACCTTAAATCGTTCAAGCAAGATTACCGTCAAGCTTACGACAAAAACTTCTGGCCCATCTAGAACACTTTCCGATTGCGTTGAGCTTGGCTTAAACTAGGAACAAACAAGAGAATATATCTGATTGTATTTGTTCTTGACGTTTTTAGTTTCGCCACCTGCTTAAAGAATTGAGTCGAATACGTTTTCGTCTGCCTCCGGAGAAAGGCATAGAATTTAGACCATGACAACTAGATGAAAACAAGTCAAACCTGCTTGACAAGGTTGCAAGAGAAGAAGTTTCGGGGCCTCCTCGAAGAGGTGAGTTTTTTTGATTCGCTCCTGCATCCGTTAACATCGAGAAAGTTTCGTCATATCGTCGGTCTGCTGTACATAATCAAACAATTTGTGATTTGATAGCTCATTCCTAAGATACGCCCGCACTGACTGTTGCTTTATCTCCGGAGGAGCAGCATATTGAAGCAAGCATCAGGTCGTGACACCTGAGCTTGCCCAACTTACGTTTTGAGTCTAGAGTAAATCCTAAATGCTCGGCGCAGATAGTTCAGAGCTACGGCAAGAGTGTTAATATCGAATTTATGACTAGTCTTTTAGAGCCACAAACATGAAAGATTGAAATGAATTAAAGTTGAGAACGTGGGATATTTTGTTTGGTATTATTTGAATTAAATTAGTAGGGTGTATTTTAGTACGGGTACATTTTTGGTAATAACTTGAATACTCGATTAAGCCTCTGAAATATCCCTCACCATTGGTAGGATTTCCGTCCGAGGTTTTGATTCCAGCTGAGCTAAAGAGGTATGATAGGTGAGAGTCTTCTCTGACTCATCAATGAATTTCAGATATGTGCTTAAGCTTTAGATAAGGGAAGATGTATCGACCGATGATCCAATCAAATTAATGTGGATTAGCCGTCAGCGTGACTGTCTATCGGCGTTTTGTTATCGAATTCTCCCTAATCACAGCATATTGAGAGGTTGTATCTTGGGTGAATTTGCTTGAATGCAGAGTTCAGTAACTAATGACTAGATTGGTTGAATGAGCAAGCTGAGAGTATAGTCTCAAGAGGTGTTCATGGATCACTGAATGGCCACAATGATATGTTCATGGACGATACATCGCCAAATGGAAACGAAATTGTTACATCCAGCAGTTGCGTGGTGCGATCGTCTCTCTATCTTTGTTGTTGTTATTGGAGCTCAAGATCTGCTCCAGCAATGGTAAGGTTGTGGTGAAACTGCGATAGCCGAACGTCATCGCTATTGTTGTTGATGGGTTCAAGAATCGCACGTGTTGTTCAACCTGTTGCTTCCCTTCGAATGATTTCAAGCACTGAAGATTATCAGAGGATTAAAAATCTTAGCGGGATGCAGAGAGTCCATCGTAGTGGGATCACGGTGAGATGACTTCCTTTCAACATCGTAACGATCGCCGAGTGATCGTGTTCAACAATAGCAGGCCATCTATGTATAGATTCTGGGCTGCTTCATGTGATGTTTCCCTCTATATATACATATGGCCCTGCAAAGTTGTTTTCGTCTATAAGTTATCTGTTCCGTGAGAGTGCCATCGGATCAGGCTGAACAAAGGCAAGTTTGCGCGCGCAGATTGTCTTTTGCTGCACGACAAGAATCATATCGCTGTTCACTGACATTGCGCAAGCAAAGGTAAACTTGGTTCCAGTTTTACGAATCCAGAACAGGTATCGATGATCAAACTGAAATTGTTGGAAAAGGCTGATCTCTCCTAGTAGACATAATCTATAGATCTTTCTTCTGATTTTGCCTTCAACAGAGATTGCATTGGGATTGTTCGCCGATGCGCAATTGCGCGCTCGCATCCTAGCGCTAGCTTGATGCAGGGTCCGGTCCCGCGGAATTTGAATTTTCGGCGGCTAATTTCGATGCTCGTTCTAATTGTTTCTTCAGGGCTCGTATCATTTGAATTTCAGCCAACCTTTGATCCGAAATTCCGCTCCTTTTGAATAGACGCCTATTTGGTAGCCAAGAGAGGACGGAATATGTGTTGTTAGAAGCTGTTATATTATATTGTCAGTATTCAATAAGGTGGACAGGGTTCACCAAGAGGAGGGTGTAATTGAATCAGGCGCCAAGTGGACCATTTTCAAGCGAATACGAGATCGGTATTGAATCGTAGGATGGATCTGAGATGCTAGGAGTGGGGGAGCCATGCACACGAATCGGCCAGCGGCCTCAGCGGCTCACCAGGTGCAATGCAAGCAGACAAAATGCGAATCAATCTAGTGGCAAACATGGCGAAACTAACCCAATGAGCCTACTCTTGCTCAATAACAATACGGAATTGAAACCACTTTTAAAAACACGTCACTCGTGAAATAGATATGCTTGGAGACGATTGCTACAGCCTCAGTCGCGGCCAGGATAAAGAGATTGAAGCGGTGGCTAGATTGAGACTCGTTGGTTGATGTTCATAGCGCTAGGAGTAGATAACATAGAGGTTTCAACCAGCTTAACCGCGGCTAGAACGAGCCTTCACCTGGCTCGGGTTAAACGTTCATGATGAAAGACGTATTAAGCAAAGCAAGTTGCAACAGTTAGTTGGCTAGTTAGTAGCTGAGCGCCTGCTAGAGCAAAGTTGCTCGCTTAGTGGGGAGAAATCAGATTTATACACATAAACATATACATATAAGTATGGAGAACGCTTACTGGGACCGATTCAAGTTGTATTAATCAGATGAAACGTTAGTCAATGAGAGCTCATAAGCTAAGAATCGTCACAAGTGGCTAAGGGAGGCGGCTTTTAGAGTGGGAGCAGCATCAATTTTAGGGAAAAAAACTGCAGTGTCATTCAACTTGATCGAGCGGGAAAATCCCATCCATTCTTCAAACAGCAAGAGACATAAGGGACAGCCTTGGAGCGAACAGGTGCGAGCTTCGCGGTGGAAAAAGAGTGACCAGTGCGAGCTGAGCGTCCAGCCATCGTGGCAACGGAAGAGCGTGGCGGTTGCGGCAGCATGACTTACCTTGCTGGTGGCGACTTTTGGTTAGAAAGGCCGATTTGAGCCTGCTCTGCCCCCTCTGAGTTGGCTTGTTGGTTTGCTAATATGAGCAGCATAGTGTCACCTTGTGCACTAGCTCCCTGCCGGCCAGATTCTGCGCTAGCCCGATGCTGTTGGTTCGATGGGCGATTAGCGAGTTCAACTAAGATGACAGCGGCCGCTGTTGCTTGCGCAAGTGGCATCTGATGGCCGGCAAGCTCTTGAGTGGCTTTTGTGGGCGCACAATGGCCGCACAATATCCACGAGGCAGCCGACACGAGGAGGAGAGTGGCGACGATCAGTTGGTTTGAGAAGTTTGCAATAAAAGTGGGCCGAACTCTCAGTTTGACCACCCTCGAGCGATTGATGGTAGTGGCGGTGGAGTCTCTAGGTCGCTCCAGAGTGGTGCGCCCCTCTGGCTTGCGCTTGAGGTAAGACGAGCACGAGTGTTGAGGTACAAGGCCGCCCATTGAGGTTTCTAACCCACTGACACCGAGCTCATTCGAGTTGCGCGACCAGCGCGCACCTGCCCGGCTCTGGGTGCCACTTCCGCCTTCGCCGTCCACTCTTAATTCTAAGCCTTTGTTTGTTGAATCTAACACAACCACTTGATTTGATTGCCTTCTTCTCATCTTGTCTTGGCTGATTCGTCTTTCTATCATGATAGGATGTTAAGTTCATTTGTTCTTCCCTTTAAATGAGGCTGCCTTTTCTTATCATAAGTCTAGCTCTTTAAGCCAACACGTTCCTCTCCTTCTCCCTAACTCTTTCTAGTCTCCTATCTTGCGTGTATTCTCTCTAAAAACTTTTGTTCTTGAAAGTAGCAATAACTTTCCTAACACTCTCAAAGGCTTCTTTAGTTGTTATTTAGCTCGAATCGGCTATCAACTGACGATGTCTCGATTGAACAATGAAAGCCGCTCGAACAGTCCAATCGCACTTATAGCCCGCAAACAAGTTCACCGCAAATTTGGCCACTTTGCTCGATCCAGTCTAGATACCATTAATTGTTCGCAGTCTTAGCTGGAGCTGTGAGCCAGCTAAGACGCCGACAAGGAAACCGAGGAGCCAGGCAGGGGCAATATTCCAGACTAAATGGTAGCTCGAGCAAGGAGCGCGACCACGACTGCGCCGATTGCTCATGTTGCCATCTTATGGGCCAAAAGCTAGACTGTTACTCAGAAGTCGTGGGCGCTATCCCTCTCTCTCCCTCTATCCCGTCCCCATCTCGGTCGCAGTCTCAGTCTCGGTGGCAGTCTTTGCTCCTTGCTCGCTGCTTGTCGCTCGCATCGCAGGCAAAGCCATTGAATCAGAGCTAACAAGTCGACTAAAACGAGAGTGAACGAGGAGCCGCTCGCCTCTCCTCCTGCCGGTGCTCCAGCAGCAGGCAGGCAAACGTGTCTGGCGCCTTTGCTGGTCCAACCGAGATCTAGCAAGCGCAAACAAGCCATCTAGCCAGCTGCCAAACCAAGCAGAGTCAAATGGTCTTGGCAAACCCATGCAAAGAGCATCCAGCGTTCAATGGTAGCGAAACTTGGAGTCTAACCCGCATTGGCGGCCGTGGCAGCAACACCGACAGTGGCAATGGCGGCGGCGGAGACGACGGCTCAGACAGGCACAGTGCGCGTCACTCGCGAATCCTAGCCGAGGGCTCGAGGTTGGTGGCACCAAGGCTCGGATGTGTGTCATGCAAAAATAGCCCAGCTGCAATGTATAACCCCCGCAAGTATCCAGCTGACATCTCATGTGAGCGGCCCAAGTTCCAGGCCACGCATTGTGTTGCCTGGCCCTCCTGCCTGCTGGCACCCCAACACCGGCGGCTGGTGCAAGCCGTCTGGCGCTAACCTTTCGCCAGTGGCCGCGGAGGCTCGCGCACGTCTGCCTTCCCCCCGGCTGGCTGGCCAATTCTTGAGCCAGCATGGGTTCCACCGATCGCATGTGGTCGCCTTCAATGTGTCAAACAACAATAGAAACCAGACCAAAGCGAGCAACATAAGGTGGGCGCCCGCTCTAGGTGCTCGAGTGTTGCTTGCTTGCCACAAGGACGTCTGAATGGCATCCTCTGGTCGATGAATTTGTTCATTCGTTTCTTCCAGAACGTCGCCAGCCCTTCAATTATGGTTATGTAACCACAATCGCTGCTCGAAATCCAATTTTGTGCACAATCCTAAACATGCCCCGAGCAGGCATTCGATGGCCAATCAGAATGGGAAGTAAATTTGAGAGAGGCAGGCTGGCTGGCTGGCTGGCTTTTCACATGGGCAAAATTGGTGCCGCCTGCGATCACTCGCCCGATGGCTGCTTGCTGGCTAATCTAATGTGGCAACAACATCTGCACAGGCGGATGAGAGTCTGCAATCTGACTTGGCTGAATCAAGTCCAAAATTCAACTTGATGGGCTTGGATGACACGGGAGAGCAGACGGACACAATCCCAAGGGTATGACAGTATTTTTACACAACTACCACCACAACCACCGATACCAAAGCTCGGCCACCAAGCGCCGCAAGATAAGACGGAAAATGATCGGGCGGATTCCTGGAATTGCCTGTTGCTAATTCAGGCAAACATTAGAGAAACTATGCGCTTGTTGGCCATAGTTTGGCGGAAGGAGACTGGACGCCGGCAAGCGAACCCGTGAAAATTGTACACTGTCGCTTTGCTTCCTGCAAGTCCAAGTTGAACCTGCCGGCACGAAGCTTGGACAAGAAACAACATCAAGGCAGGAGAAAAACAACATGCAGCGACCGAGTGGAGGAGAGAATAGGCTCTGGTTTGTTTGTCTTCTCTTGGTTGGTTGGTTTCACAATTAGCAGGGCCAATATTCATATGATATAACACACTTGAACACTAGTCGGCAGACTTGGCTGCAGTTGCACGAGAGGAGGAAAATTTGCTGGCAATGTTCATCCTGTTAGCTTGTTTTTCTCATCTCTAGGAAAGCTCCAGATTTTAGCCCCTCAGCAAGCGAGCAGGGAGCTCGCACTAAATGCAACTCAATGGAGCAGAGAGCGCCCCTCGCGAAACGTGACCATCGATCTCGATGGCTCGAGAGGGGCGACCTTTGGATCTGGCCGAAGGCAAGGATCGCGCCCGATTTGGTTCGAGCAACCAAACAAGCTCAATTAGCTTATGGAGTTCAACGGGCAAAATTGGACAGAGGAGATAAACAAAACCAAGCGACAATCGGCCAAGTTGAGCTAGAGCCAAGCTGTTGGTTTGTTTTAGATGGTTCGAGAGGGAAGAGTTTCAACCGGATTCCATTGGCCATCAAAGAGGGAGCAGCATTATTGTGCTAGCTGTCATGCACTCGATCCTGATCCCGAGCCGCTTGTTTTTTCCGCTAGACCAAAGGCGCCTTTTGAGATGTCGCGATTACGTAAGCGTCCATGTTCTTGCTTGTTACATTGGCTTTGCTTGGCCGCCGTCGCCTCCGCCGCGGCAGCCTGATCAAGGCACATGGGAGGAGAATCAGCCTGGACTGATTAGTCCAATTCGAGGATCATTGAAGGCCAACAAGTAAGAGGGGAGGCTCCAAGTTGTGAGCAATAGTATTTGCATCTCGGTGGTTTGTCTCTTGTGCTGCCATTTGGTCTGCGACAGCCATGGCTACAACTGCCGCTGCTGCTGCTGCTGCTGCCGGCGTCGCCCCTGCCTCAGTGTTGGCTCGGTCGCCAGGTTCTGAGCTGCAGTAGCGAGTTTGGGGACATATTGGTTGCGGCGACAGGAAAGAGCATGGAGACGGCATGTTGAGTCGCGTAAGCCTTGTCTCTTTCCGTCTGTCCAAAAAGGAGCCGCCGGCTTCCTGAGAGGAAGCAGTCGCATTGCCGTCCTAATCCTTTACTTTCACTCATCCGATTCATTGAGCTTCCCCGAGCAAATACAAGCACACTCGCTTGCCCTCCTTGAGCCTCTTGATCGATGCTGTTGTTGCATAACTGTCATTGGAGGCAGACTGCGAGCAAACGTCATGCTAGCAATGGATACCTCCTCTCTTCCCTACACTGGGCCGCTCGCCTGCTCCCCCCCCCCAATCCAGCCAGAGCTACCGATTTCTCTAGCCAAATCGACATCCAATCGGGCAAAGACAAATTGATCCCTTTGACCCATCTCCTCCGCCTTCATTGGCCTTGCCCATTCAAATTAAGTATCCACGCTTATGAATCATCGGTATGCTCCTCAGCCCCAATGCGGAAAGCTGCGGCCGCGCAAAGTGCAGTGCCATTGAAGGCGCAGGGCTGTTCTGTAGTTGCGTCACATTGTTTCTAATCACATTAAACGCTTAATTTACTCTACGTCCTTGCCGCCCACACTAGCGTTGGGGGCGCCCACGCTGACAAATTACCTACCTGCTCGCAAGCTCGCTCAGACGCAACCAAGCCAGCCAGCCAAAGTTCGATTCTTCCTTCCGTTTCCGGACCCAACCGATAGCTTGCGGGCTTCAAGCCGCGCTGCTCAGGGGGCCTCATGGGTTAGCCTCCGTTTTGAGCCACCGAAGCAAACATCGTTGAAAGCTGCACGACGCAAACCCGTAGATCGATCTTGCTCGCGCTAAGACAACAACCGTTGGCCTGATTCAGTCCAACACACTTGCGCTCGGATTATGAGACCCGAGGCCTGCATTTGCTTGCATGGCGCCAAGAGCGGCCGGAGCTCTTCCTTCAAGTTGCTCCCCTCGCCTTGTTACAGTACCGTTTTAATGATTAATCCCTCGACTCAACCTCAGACCGTACCTCTAGAGCCAGCGTCAGTTGAAAGACTCGTTTTCCTGACGCTTCCTTCTTTGCAATGAGAAATTCCCGATTCAAGGAGGTCAGTGGGGCTCTTGGGTGCGATCGATGCCCAATATGGACATCTGCCTTTGCTGCTGCAGTTGCCCGCCGAAGGGTAACTCAATCGCTAACAAACTCCGGCTCTACCTCCACCAATGCCTATCAAGCCCTCCACGCTGACCAATTAAAAAGCCTTCCCAAGAAACTAACGGCGAGTCACCATATTGCCTGTCGTAGGTTTTGGTTACGGCCGATCAGCATTGGCCTGCCGCCATTTACGTGGTGACATTTATTTTCCATTGGGGCTAGTGCAAGACTGGCATTTATATTAGCCCCCCTCTGCTGATATCACGTAAACACGACCAACTACGGACAAACGAGATCAGTGGATTCTTGGAAGTGCATCACTCTCGTCTACGGCCTCATCTTTACCATCATATATTTGCTGATGAAAGAGCAGGGACTTATCTCGTCGAGTGGCTTTGAATTGAGACAACTTTTTATTATTCTATCATCCAAAGGATTATTTTTGAGAGTTTCAATGACGACAAAGACTTTTCGTTAGTCTAGTTTCTGGATTCGTTTGCAGATTGAATCTCATGAGATCCAACCAAACCACCAATGTTAAACTCGCACCGGTCTTGTTGAACCCGACGCGAGACCACTAAGCTTGTAAACGAGCCCAATCAAGTCCTGGATGGGTCTCCTCTCTATCCACACATTTGCAACCAAGCCGATTGTCGAATGAACGACTTTTCGATGGCTCCTCTCTCAAAACGGGAAATGTTTTCATTCGTGGAAAACTTCTAGCAACAAAGTTGAATGATATTTGATCCATGCTTCGTGGCCCTAGAACTTATTGGTCGAGCAGGTCAAATAAACTCCTTCTCATGCATAAAACTGCACGAGCTTCATTGCAACTCGGTTGGCCTTGAGTCGAGAGCAAGGACAGTTGGATTGGGCTCCACTATTGGGCCAAGATGGGAATCCGAATCAGGTAGCACTCGTGATCGCGTTGGACCCAAACCGGCTCAATTTTGGATATTCGATTTTCTAGTCTGACCACTTTCATCCATTCCTAAATACAACATTTCTAAGTACACGTTCCTTGCTACCTCTGTGGCCTCCTCTTTCTCGTCCATAAAAGCGTCCTTGTTTGGTGTTGACACTGATCGCAACTGTGCTCGTTATTTCTCAAAGACTTGGGGACCAAAAGAACGCTACCTCTGCTTCCCTATGGCAAACTAAACGGGCGCTTATAATTTAAGCCTTGACAACGTACTTCTGGTAGTAGTTTGTGGTTCCTGCGGCGGCCGCATATTGGCTTTCGTCTTCGTGGCCAAAGCTGCAAGTTGTGAGGAGATGGTTTGGTTAGCCCAATGACTTTCACTAAAGTTGTTGGAGGGTTGGAGAGATGACCACTTCAAGGAGAGATTCAAAACCTACCTTGAGTGTTCTGAGCTTGAGTGGGTTGTTTCAACGCCCTTGCCGGCGAATGGGTTCTCGTCGTCATTGAGTGCCTCTGCGAGTGACGAGGTAACCTTGCCCAGTAACTCTGGCCTCGAGTAATCCTCGCCCGATGGCTCGTAGGCTGCCTGGCTTGCTGGGTGCTCCATTGTTTGCTCCATGGCTCCGTATGGAGATGGGTGGCCAAGGCCGGCCCCGTTTGGAGGGTAGGCGCTCGTTCCAGCCTGAACTGCGGGCTCGTAGCCGGAGACGGGCGCTTGCTCGTAACCAGCCGGCTCCTGTTGCTGTTGCACAACTGCTCCCCCATAACCTGATGCCCCTATGGAGCCAGTGGCCGAGCCATAGGTGGCGGGCGATGGCGGCGGGTAGGCAGCCGCTGCAGCCCCCTGGTTGGCCTGGTAGTGTTCTGGCGCCGCTTGTTCAGCTGGCGCGTAGGCCACCTGCTCGCCCCCGTAACCGGCCTGCTCTGGGCCAGCGGCCTGCTCCATCTGGGCTCCGTACTGGCCGGCCTCGGCTTGCTCATAGACCTGCGCTTGGGCTGGCGCCGATGGGGCTGCCCCGTAGCCGGCCTGCTCGGCTTGGCCGGCGGCACTCGCGTACCCTGAGGGCTCCTGCTGGCCGTAAGCGGCTTGCTCGGCCGCCGGCTGGCGTCCATACTGTTCGGCTGCTGGCGCTTGCTCGTAGGTTGCCTGCTCTTGGGCTCCATACTGTTGCTGAGCTGGGTGCTGCTGCTGCTGCTGCTGCTGCTGCTCTTGTCCGTAGCCAGAGGCTTGGCCTTGCTCGCCATAGGCCGCCGGCGCAACCATCTCGACTGTCACATACTGTGGCTGTGCTTGCTGCTGCTGTGGGTGCTCATAACCTTGACTAGCTGGCTGAGCCTGGTACTGCTGGCCGGCCCCTTGGGCTGGCTCGTAGGCCTGCTGCGACTGCTGTTGCTCTGGCGCCGGGTAGCCAACTTGGGCGGCCCCGTAGCCGCCGGCGCTCGGCTGGCCGGCGTAACCCTGCTGCTCTGCGGCCGCCGGCGGCTGCGGGTAGCCGGCCGACTGCGCTTGGGCGCTGTAAGAATCTTGAGCTGTGTACTTGGAGTTCATGTACTGTGAGGCTGGTTGCTGGTACTGCTGCTGTTGCTGGTGCTCGGCTTGGCCGCCATACTGCTGCTGGTCGGCACTTTGGCGCTGGCCGTATGCGCCCTGTTGCTCTTGGCCGCCGTAGGAGGCCTGTGCAGCTGGCTCGTACTGTTGCTGGCTCGCTTGGTGCTCGCCGGCCTGCCCGTAGGACTGCTGCGGCTGGGCCTGTTGACTAGAGGAGGTGGCGTAGTAGTACTGCTCGGCTTGTTGCTGTTGTTGGTGTTGCTGCTGGGCCGGCTGGTACTGGGGCGCCTGCTGCTGCGGGGCCATCTCGTACTGCGGCTGCTGCTGCTGCTGTGGGGGCGCCATCTCGTACTGGGGCGCTTGGTGGGCCGCCGGCTGGCCGTACTGAGCCTGCGGCTGCTGTTGGCTATACTCAGGTTGCTGGTGCTGCTGCTGCGCGGGCTCGTAGCCGGCTGGGGCGCTCTTGGTGCCGTATCCGGTGGAGGCGGCGGCGCTCAGGCCGGTTGGGGCGGCGAGCGCTGAGGCGACCAGGCCGAAGCCAAGTGCCAGCGCCAGTGTGACTAGTTTCTTGCTGTTTCTCTTGCTTGACAACATGTTGCCACTTATTTTGGTTGGTTTAGAGGCAAATAAGTTATAAAACACTTTCACTACTCTGATTGTTTCGTACTCTTTAAACTCGCTCCCTGAGTAGCTTGCTCGCTTGCTCGCCTCTTCTTCGAGTGTTCACCGCAAACACCTGACGTAAAATGGTCTAAAGGCAACCAACTCGGCGAGCAAAACTATCTCTCGCTTTCCGATATTAGAATAAATTGAATGTCAGCCCGATATTGAATTTAAAATCCAACTCAACTAGCCGGCAACTCCCAACTCAAAGCCCCTCCGCCGCTTGATACTAACTCGTGCGCTACCAAAGGGTTTGAGTCTAACTGTGAATTTGCCTCCACCAACAGATAGAAGCTCTCCCTTTCCCCTAGCCGCTCTATCTCGCGCTGTCTTCCATTCACGTCGGCCCGCCTAGCTGGCTGTTAAGCTCGCCAAATATTGGTCAGCACATAAACTGGTGCCTCTGTCCCGGCCAGACTGATCTTGATTTTGTTGCTCGGGGCTGCCGTTTTCGTTGCCGCTCTCTCTGCTTATATCTCTCTAGTTTGCTGCTGGTGCCGACGGCAAGCCGGCTGGCCGGATAAGAGAGCGAAAGGGTCCAGACTGAGCTCAAACTGACTGAGATGTGTCACTCGCGCGCTCTGCAAGCGGAGCTGCCCGCCTCGCGCCCCCTCTCGATCTACCTGCTGCTCACCCCAGCCTCTTATCCCCTTGGCCCTCCCAACTCCTCTTGCCCTGAGCTCGTGCACCTCGCTCCTCGCTCCTCGCTCTCGGCTCTTGGCTCCCCCTAGCGATCAGGCGGACGAGCAGGCAAGGGGCTTGCTTAGACTAACTGGACTAACTGTGGGCAGCTCCCGCTCGCTTGTAACTGGCTCGCGTCGCTCGCTGTCTGCATGTGTCCACCGAGAAGCAAGAGCTGCGACCAGACCAGCCAACCTGTTGCTGCCTCCTCCAAAGCTTGCGGATTAATTAAAAAAGGCTTCCTCCTTTAGCGCGCGCGCTGGCCGTTGCTCTCAATGCAACTCTTTGTCGTCGCCCCCTTCCACTCTCGCTCTCACCCCACCCGACTGGCTCGCAGTTAGCCGCCAGCCGCCGGCCGCTGGCCACTCTCGCTGTTCGCTGATGCTGCCCTTGTCTTGCCCAGCCTCGCCAAGCCTCGCTCTCGCTCTCGCTCTCGCCCAGCTCTAATCTCGAGGGCAGAGAGGCAAAAGTGGCGATAAAGGCGCCAAGGGGAGGGCTCAGCAAACCAGCCAGCCGCTAGTGCAAGAGCACGCGCATCGCAAACTGACCAGCGGGCAGCCCTCGCGACCGAGTCAACTCCCTCCCCCTCTCGCTCTCTGCCTCCCAACCTGTCTAGCCCTGATCAGCTGTTACAATTGTTGCTCTCGCCTCGCAAGCCGCTGATTCCGTTTGTAGCCCTCGGTGTGGGAAGATGCGGCGGCGGTCGCTAGCTCGGCGAGTCGAGGTTGAATTGGCGGTCGATTGATAGAGGGATCGAGTTGTGCCCGAATCTGCGCGCAGATCTGTCCTCGCGCTCCCCTCCGCCGCCATAAGCGACCACTAAGCCGCTCGGTCCTCCCTCTCGGGCGGCGGAAACTTCAGACGACTGGCGAGAGCAACAAGTTTTGCCAGCCAGAGGTGAAAGTGGAATTTCAGGGGATGCGGGTGGGGTTTGGGGTAATTCAGAGGTTTGGTCTCGCGGGGTTATCGTCGAGTGGCCAGCGCGCAGGCTTGTCAGCGCACGCACGCCCGCACTCGGGGATAACGGTTTGCGTCTGCGTTTCAAGCAAACGGGGATCCCCGCCGAGAATTTGGGGACTTTTGCGCGCGCTACGGGCAGCCTGGCTGCTGCGGCCGCCCACCTCAGGCGGCGGCCGCCTCCAGCCGATCGGGCCACTTTCGCTGGCCAAAGCCGCTCGCCCCGCCCAAAACGGCGAGCGAGCCGCCAGGCTGCCACCACGACCACGACGATGAGTGCATTAGCCCCGCTCGGCTTGATTGTCCCGGCGCCACCATGCGCCGTTTGTCAAGATCCTTTGTCCAGATCGCGCTCGGCTTGATGGCCGCACAGATGGGCTCGCTGGCCGGCCAGCCGAGTGTGGCCGCGCCGGGCAGAGAGGGTTTGCGCTGGCAGGGGTGGAGCCGCCGCTGCCGCCGCCGCCGCCGACAAAGGAACCAACACCTCCGGCCAACAATGAGCGCAAGCCCGACGATTCAAGAGCATCGCTCGCCTTTAAGGCAGTTGGCGCCGGTGGCGCCATTTCCTCGTCCGGCAGCTCGGCAAGCTCGCGCTTAGAGCAGATTAGCTTGCCGGCCGGCCTGCTCGTTATCATGGCTGGAGGTTTGGTTTAATTTTCGCTAACAATTCAGCCATCAGTCGGTCGTTTGAACACACGACTGCCTTGCGAGAAACAGATCCAGCCTGTTGGCGCCGCCGCTGCTGCTGTTGGCGGCGATGGCGCCGAGTTAGGCGCATAATTGACAGCCCATTTGCCACTCACTCGCTCGGCTCGGCTCGGCTCGCCTTGCCTTGCCTTGCCTTGCCTTGCCGCCAGCCTCGGCGCGAAGATGCAGGAAGCCCATTGGCTGGCCATTGGGCTCCAACTAAACGAGTCCCGCTGGCCAAACTGTCGCCCGCTAACAAGCGTCCGCATCATTGCGTTCATTTGCCTTCCAAGGGCCAAATCGCAGCGAGACGAGCGACTTGACATTTGGCCAGCGAGAGCGGCCGAGGGCGTCAATGCGTTGCAGGCAAACTTGTCGTGGCGGCCGCAGCGGCTTGCTGGCCGGCCGGCCGGCTTGCTGGCGGCCGAAAGGAGGAAGCGAGCGCATTGGAGGGCCGCTCGGCCGGCAGGCAAAGATGAGAGGAAACTGATTGTTCGGTCACGATGGCAACTCGAGCCGGCCAGACCGGCCGCCTTTGGGCAAGCCATAGCGCACGATTGGCGATCTGCAAGCCCTTTCGTGTTGCGCGCTAAGCTCTGCGCCAGCGCCAACCAAAGGCGCCCTGATTAATTGTTCAAACCTGCCGCTCGCTCGCAGGCTTCAAATTGTCGCCCGCAAACAACCTTGTTCAAGTATTGAAATGAAGAGCCGAGAGTTTGGCCATCAGCGAGCCCAATTAGATCGCAAACGATCGATCTCGTTGGATGGGAAATTTGCAAGTCCACTTCCAAGTGCAGCCTGCAATTCGTGCGCATGGGGAGGCTTCACAGGAGAGCATCACGACCAGTCGCGACTCGCGAGTAGAGCGCATCAGCGGCCCTCTGATCTTGATCTCTGGCCCACCTGATTGCTCGCCCCTCTGGCCGGCTGGCCGGCGCCGCTCGCAGATGAATCATAATGAGCCAGTTTGCGCCAACTCGCTTCCCGCCCCCCCCCCTTCAAAGTGTCGCCCAAAGAGTTGCGCTCAAGGCGGCTCGAGGGCAGCCGTGCGAGCGCTGCAATGCTCGGCTGCTCCCTCCTCGGTCGCCTGTGTGGCTGCTCTCGCTGCTCGCCGGCTGGCTCGCCAGCCAAACGAGGGGGTCAGAAAGGCCAACAGGAACCAGCCGAGCGGCGGCCTTTAATGCGCTCGATTCGCGCTTAACAATGGCGCCCTCCCCTCCAGGCGGCCGGCCGGCCAAGCCAAGTCTAGCCGGGCGGAGGGGTGGGGGCAACAATCGGGCCAAGCAACGAGCCGCATCAAATGGAACTCGACGGTTCCGGCGCCGCCAAGTCGGAAGCTCGCGGCTTTGGTTTAGTTTTGTTGATTCAGGTAGTTGAGTTGATTCCAATTGATTTCCTCTCCCCACTCTTCTACTCGGCCGATGGGTTTGCCTAACTCGCTCGCCCACTTTGCGGGCTGGCCGAGCGAGCTGAGCGGAGCGCAAACGAGAGCATCCCAGTTAACGTGCTTACGTTTGTCTACGTTTACGCGCCCCTTGAGCTCAAAAGTCGCCCGGTTTTATGCTTGCAGCCGCCGCCTCCAATTGCCAATTTGATTTGCCCACCAATTTCGCCCATTGTTGGCCATTCGGGGGAGCCGGAAACGAGCGCAACAGCGCCATCAATCAGCCCCCCGGGTGCCGCCTCTACCTGGCGGGCGGGCGGGCGGGCGGCCGGTGGGCCAGCAGGCCGAGAGCGCCAGCCACCGGCGGCCGCGAGACTCGCGAGCCAGCTGATTAATATTCAACACTCTCGCCCGCCGCCTGCACAAGCAAAGTTTGCCCCCCAATTTTGCCGCCTCTCCAACGAGCGCCGGCAATAGATTGGCGGCGAGGGGCGAGCCAACGAGCTAGCCCGGCTCCACTTCCACTCGCCTCGCCTAGCGAGACTTGGCCGGCGAGGATAATTCCGCGCACGAACTCCGCCTGAATGTGTTCAAGCGCCGCAGACAACAAGGAGGCCGCCGATGGGGACGACAATGAGATGGAAAAGTGAGTTTGCGCCGCCAACTTCCAACGTGATGACGCCGAGACAATCTGGAAGCCCCCTCAAACCAGGCTAACAGAGCTCGGCTCTCGCAGCGCACTTCCTGCTGCCGCTTGGCTCGCCTCCTGGCGGCTCGCTCGGCTTCCAGGTCCACAAGCCGAGTGTCGTATTGCCTTGCCGGCGTCGCGGCCAGAGAAGCCGGGCCAAAAATTCAAGTCACGACCCGCGATCACTTCGCGACGCTCGATGGTGGAAGCGGCCGACCTGTTGATTGGGTTGGCTCGCTCGTTGCCGGCCCGGCGCAGCTCAACGGGCTAGGCGCCAAACCCTTGGCGTTGTTTGGCCAGTTGTTTGCGAGCGCCCCCGACCCTCGGGCGGCGCCATTGTCCCGCCGGCGCCGCTTGCGCCCACCCCCAAACTGCTGCTGGAGGCGCTGCAGGCTCAGCAATCTCCTCGAAACAAGCCGATGCGCCGCACCTGCTCGTGCCGGCCCGAGCTAGAGACAATGGGCGCCCAATTCGAGTTGGCCAGCCGAACGCAACTCCGGTGCTCCAATTGCTCGCCGAGCGCCCAAGCAGCCAACTCCAATTCATTAGCAGGCAAATCCAAACTGCTCTACTCCAAGACGACCATTATGGGCGCGCGCAGAGCTAAGTGGAGCCGGTCTATTTAGGGAGCGATTAAGCGGCAGCTCCCTCCATCGCTCGGCCTCCATTTGCGAGCCCGCCGCTGAGCTCAGCCAGCCGAGCCTACCTGGCCGCCCGGCCGCCCGCTACCTGCTGCTCGCGGCCGCAGGCAGCCGCCGGCCGCTCGCTCGGCTCCAAACAATCGCACGATACTCGACACCGGCCAGAGGCGAGTGGAAGGCAGCCAGCTGAGTTTGCCCCGTCTGACAAACCAATTCTAGTGGCCGAGTAGGGAGTTCGAGTTTTGGCCAGCTCTCGGCGCGCTGGCGGCGGCCTGCGACGCTCTCACGCCATTCGAACTGGAGCCAAGCTATCGGAAATAAACCCTTGCGCTTGGCTGGCCCGTTTTAACGCCGATTCCATCTCATGACAAATCTCGCTTTGCGCGACAACGGCAGCAACATCAGTGGACATGTTAATCATTAGGTCGAAAGCGGTTGGAGCGGGCAGCCTAACTCGAGCTCGCTGGCGGCCGACGGATGAGGGAAACGCGAGCGAGCCAGCCAGCAAGCTTGGCGGCCCAAACAAACCGAAAGGCCCGACGACGCCGGCCGTGACAAAGCTGCCAATTGCGCCGCCCTGGCAAAGCTCGACCGGCTGCCCATCTCGAGCCAACGAGCAAAACCAATTTATTCGCACGCAACTCATCCTTGCTGGCGGCCGCCACTTCCTGCCGGCCAAAAGTGTCAAGCGACGAGTGAGAGTTTGAGGCCGAATGGGCTCCATGCAGCCAGCTAGCCTTCGCTGTGTGTTTGAGCGGCCAGCCCAGGTGGCCGCTGCTTTGCCCCCCCCGCCTCGGCTTCAAATCGCGCTCCATCGTACGGGCGTCGTCAGACAGGCGCCGCAGTTGCACGAAGGAGAGGACGAGGATGACGAAGATGGAGACGAAGACGAAGGAGCGACTCTCGGCGAGCTAGCTGGCTGGCGGCAACGGAGAGCTCTCTCAACACTTTGCGCCCATTTTAGACCCAAACCGCTCGGCGCTGATACAAAGGCTGGCTCCATTTGCTAAATGGACTTATCTTGTCGCTGCCTGATTGCAGCACATTAGCCAAGGTAGAGGCGGGCAACAGTTGTGACGGAAAAGCGAGCGCAGTTTTTAAGAATTAAAAGCGTCCAGTACATTTGCAGTTGCACTGTTCGAATCGGAACTGAGCCCATTCGGTGGCACTTCTCGGCCGGCTTGCTGGCAGCTGATTTATAGCCACCACTTTGGGCCGGACGATGAAGAGCGAGATGGAGGCGGAGAGGGGGGCAGTTTGGCCCGCGGACTTGGCTCGCCCTCTGCTGGTGGCTTGCTCGGCTCCGTCTTTAATTCGAATCCGTCTTGTCGCCGAGACGAGAGCCTTTCGGCGGCTCGCTCGAGCTCATGCACAAGCTTAAATTTCAGCCCCACCCTCAGCCTGAGCCCGCGAGCTGGAGAGCTGCGACGCCGCCCCAGAGTGACGCTACCTGGAGACGAGACGGCCAGGTGGCCTGGACTCCTCGACTAAGGCGCCAAATTTTATTCAGGCGCAATTCAAACACTTAAACACCATCGATAGCCTCAGGCAAACGCATTGAATTCGCGCACTCTTGGTTCCTGGTTCTGGTTAGCGGCCGATCTGCAAACTGATAATAGAGTTTAATTGTTGCCTTGCGATAATCGCCGCTTCTATTTCTTGCCAAGACTCCTCTACAAGCTCTTGCGTTTTGCAAAAGCATGAATCGTCCGCAGATCCATTGTTGGGCGGTCAAATATCATTAGCCTGCTCCATTGACGGCGCCTTTCAATGGGAGTTGAAACTGAGCGAGATAATGAAAGTTTTGTCCAACCCATCTCGTGCTTACTCGCCGACGCTCTCTAGTTGAAAAGTGTCCGCCGTTCTGGTGCCCGCGGCGAAAGACACTCAATTCTCGTTCGAGTATCTGGTTAGACTGGCTTTAGGCCTCTGGGTTGAGCGAGCCCGTCTGATCCGAGCGCCATCTATGATCGAGATGGCGCACTCTTGGCGAGCAAGCTCCACTTCGGCATTGGGAGGAGAGGTTCGAGGGGCGACTTTAGGCGGGGAATGGTAGATTTATATCGGCAGAAGTGGGAGAGGTGCTCGCCCAGTGCTCTGCTGGAGGAGAGGGTTTGCGAGTCTTCACCAGGCGAAACAAACAATACTTTGCTTGCTCGCTCGCTCGACGCCAGAACCCCGGGCGCCAGCCAGCCGGCCAGCGAACGAAACTTGGCGCCTACCTGCGCACCTGTTATCTGAGTGCGACCATCAGTTTCAGGCCTAGATTTTTAGGCGTCGGAATTGATGGCTGCTGAGGCGCAATTTATGGCCAAAAGCCCCCATGGCAACCGCATGAGTGCTCTCACTGGCGGCGGCACCAATCTGAGCTCTCTCTCTCTCTCTATCTTGGGCCAGAGTTCTCGCTGGGCGATAAATTGTTGTCTTTGGATTGCGTCGCTGTGGAGTTTTGTTGCCAGTTTTTGGGTCCACGGCCGGAGCTCTTAGCCAACGGACCGACTTGGTCTGACAACAAGCTACAACCACACAATTGGGCCACTCGAGCTCCGCTAAGTAGATGAAGTTAGTTTGAGTTGGATAGTGAAAAGGCGCCGACCTCTTGGGTTTGCCCCCTTGGCTCCGTTGAATTAAATGAACGAAATTGCAAGCCAAACTCGAGAGTTATACAATTTTAACTAGATCGATATCAGCAACATTGTGTTACGAGCAGCTAGAATGTTAATCGCTAATTACTCTCCAAACCGACAAACGCGAGCGCTAAAGCCAATTCTGTGCCGGCTAGATCATCGTTAGATGTCCGCTTGCTTGGCCACTCGTGACCATAAGACACCAGCCATCTAACCACCCACCTGGGCGATCGTTAGCGACCTCGGATCTGCATGCATATTTGATTCGCAGATTAACCATTTACCTGCGCTCGCAATGAATTAGTTTTAGTGGTGGCTCGAGCCTGTCCTCTCAGTGATCAATCGTTTTTGGTCTGGCTTTAAGAGACGAGCCTGTGGCCACGAGATGAGTGGAGGGCCGGTTGTTCTGGTTGGTTTGCTTAATTCAACGGTGAAGAAAAACGATCAATGTTTCTGTGTGGATGATTGGATGACACAAAACAAATTGCGGTTTTAAGCCTTCAGTTATCCAGTTTGGGCAAACCTGTTGCCAGTTTGCGGTTGATTGCTCGATTTGTGAGCTATGGTTTTGGTCTAGTGGGCGCAGAGTGAGCGTTTTACATCAAGCTCAAATCAGCTAAGCTGCCGCACAGTAGGCAAACTGAATGGTTAATCTCCGTTTGCTTGTCAGCCGTTTGGAAATAAAAGTTGGTAAAACGCTCAGTTTGCGGCCATTCAAATGAACTTGAACTTAATAATAATTTCCAGCCTCTGTGGCCAGCTCGCAGGTGAACCATTTCAAGGCGCCCACCAACCAATTCGGACAAGAATGCCCGCGCAGTGCTGCTCTCAAGAAAGAGATTAATTACACCTGGACGCAACTTGGCCAGAGCGACTGGAGCCCCATCGTTACAGGTGAGCTCAGGCTGCTAGGTCAAGCGGCCGCTAGCTAGCGCAAGCTTTGCCAGAGGCGCTCGCCTTTTGAATGACTCGTTCCTTTGTTTCTGCCAAAACAAACGCTTTTAACATGAACGCCAATTGCATGCAACATCCCCCCATTCAACGACATTGTCAACAACGCGAGAGAATCCTCACCCACCTAAACCTGATGGAAATCGCTCACCTGAGGGCACTACCAAAACAAGTTCAATAAAACAAGGCCCCCCCCCCTCCTCGTGCCAAAAGGGCTTCCCGACGAGCAGGTGCGATTCGAGTTGGAAGCGCAATTCGGACGTTTTTAAAGGAAGCGCGTGCGGTTTGTGTATCAAAGGCACGCACAGGTGAATGGACAGATAAAAATGGTGCCCGTTTGCGTTGCGCAATTGCCATCTTGTTTGTTTGTTGGCTTAATGAGAAATCTCGGATTAGACGGCTCTGCGTGTTTGCGGTTTGCGTTACACTTTTAGCGAGGGATCTCCTCGAAAGCTGTCAACTAGAGCCTTTAATTGCAAACCTTGACAAGGTATTTATAATGCGAAATTATGCAATAGGTTTGCCAAAAGTGTCCACCTGTGTTCGTTCCCTGGCGGCCGAAACTCGCCTGCTCGTCTCGCCGATTGGGCCGCCAAGTCGCCAGGTGGTTTCCCCCCCCCTCTCTCTCTCTCTCCCGCCCGAATTGGCCAACACGGACCTGGCTTTCTATTTCGGACTTGGCCTTTCAAATACAGATCGCATGCAGATTCCCACTCGGCGTGCAACTGGAAAAAGAGAGCCGCTTTGATAATATCATTCAAGCCTCCCCGATTTCTCCCATTTCTATCCCTCTCTGCTCAAGCTTGTTGCCAGCCTCTCGGCTTGGACCGGCTAGTAATCAATCATTTCGCTCTATAACTCGGAGCTCAAATTCATCATGAAGACATGAACTCTCGAACAGAGCTAGACATGATTATTTGCCAGCTCAGATTGAGCTGGCCAATCTCGGCCGAAGGTGAGCGGACGCCGGGCGAAGGTGGCCGAGCATCGAGCAGAGAGAAAGCTCGATCAAGAGGACAGACAGAGTTTCGAGCAAGACTGAGGAGGACCTTTATTGAGTTCATTACGGAAAATGGAGGGGGACCTGCGAGTTTGAGGTGAGCGAGAGCGAGAGCGAGAGAGAGAGAGAGAGAGAGAGCCAAATATGGACAGAAAGCTTGTTGGTTGCGATCATTAAAAGACGAATGTTGCGAGCTCCTGTGACCGGAGAGTCGGCTTGCTTTTGGTTAATTTTACGAGCGCTAGGCAATGATTGCGCTTCCTTTCATCAATGCTGTTCGCTTTTCCGCCAAAACAGGTGAGATTTGCACGGTCGTAAGTTTAGGCCAAAAAATATGGCTTAGATGGAGTTGAAATAAACTCGTTGTCTTTGAGACAATTTAATGCATGAACAAGCCAAGGCTGGATGGGGAGAGGCGTGCTCTGTTTGTGTTTCAGACAAACACGATAGCTCACCTGGCTCTACCTAGGCTAACATCTGCCCCCCAAACACGCAAACCTTGCACCCAAAGTGAGAAATTTGTCTAAACTCGGCCAAGGAACACGAGCAGAATTAGGCTCTCGTTTTGTTCATGAGTCTAATCATTAGTTGCTAATTGGTGGTCGAAAATGGTTTCACACAGGCTGCAGGTAGATCCGAGCGCTTGTATTGCGGCGACAATTACATCAGGCGACCCTTATCAGCACCTGTTTGTTAGGGACAAAGGGGGCTGCGCTATTTCACCGTTGAAGGGGTTTAACAAAAAGGTCACGTCGGCGTGGTGCTCGTGTGCGGATGAGCCGTCGCCATAAAGGCGGCAGCTGTAACATGGACGAGATTCATCAATCTGACAATGATCTATCCATCTCGTCTGCATTCATTGTAGCCACAGTGGGCGAGTGAGCGGCCGCGCTGGGTCGAGTTTGAGCTTTGATGGTCAGCGTGAGGGAGAGAGAGAGAGAGAGAGGAGGCGGGCAGGTAGGCGATAGTTTGGTCGCAATACTTGTTAGCTAGCTGAAGTTTGTGCCTTCATCCAGCTTTGGTCAACAGACTGAGTGAGTGATCAGCTCGCTCGCTTGCTAACGATGCGATGGTGGCAACGAAAGGGAACACCTACGACAGCGGTAGCCACTGTAGCAATGACCGGCTGGCCGTGGATGAGAGCCTGTTGCCGCTTGCTGCTTTCTGGTTATCCCGAGCCGGCTCAAGGTGATTGGCGGCGGCGTAGTAGGTTAACCTTGTTTTGCCGTCACCTCAAGCCGCTGGCAGGGTCGCGTATCGCGTTGAGCCAACAATCCGCGCCATGTCCGTCCGTCTGCGTTGCGGGTGGGAGATCAAGAGATTGTTAGCCTCTCGCTCGCTCTCTCGGGCCCAAATAAGCCTCTGCCTTGCGCCGCGCTCGCTCGCCCGCCTGTCTACCTGGCTGCTACCTGCTACCTGCCTGATTCCTGTCACCCCAATCTATGGGCCGCCTCAAAGGCAACGAGCCGCTTGCTGAGCAGAGGCCAGCAACACGCCCCCTTGCCGGCCATATCTTCGGACGCTCGGCGACGACGGCGACGAGTTCACCCTCGGGCGTCCGAGCGCACTGTCAGTTCATCATTCGTCTGATTGACGAGCAGATCGGTCACCTGTGTTTGAGCTTATAACAAGCTCGCCGCCTGCTCGTTGGGCAGCCCGAACGAAGCCAAGTTAGCGAGTTAAAACTCAGAGAGTTTCACGAGTGGGCCTAATCAATGGCACCACCAACTGCTTGGCCCCGTTCCCTATCGGCGCCTTGGACTTGCCTTGCGCTAAAGAGCCTAATGATATTATCATCATCATTAACCCGCTCGCTTGTTAGTCTCATTCAACTCTGATTCAATTTTACTGCCGATTTCGCTACCGAACCAGGCGCGAGTCTTTGTGTCCACCTGGTCGGCCGAGTGGCCGAAGAAGCGCAAGAGGCGGAGGAGGAGCGGTGAAAGTTTACGCGAGAGGATAGCGCTAACAGAAAACGCGAGGGCTCCCCTCTCGGCGCAGGTTAACGTTTTTTGGAAAAATTTCCATATATGCACGAGACCACCAATGGCTGTGCCTGTTTCTGTTTCAAAAGGAAGCCAATCGCTTTATTGATGAGCGCTAAGTTTGATCAATAATTTTCAACGAATATTTCGCTCTGGCTGATTATGTAAATTGTGTTGATTATGTAAACCAAAGCCGTTCCCAGTGAGCTGCCCCCTCCGCTCTTCTCTCTCCCGCCGCCCGGCACTCTTTGCGCCCAAGACAGGTGCAGCGAGCGCAAACTAAACCACCTTTCCAATCCTCCAATCAACTCCCAAGCGAACATCCCAAACTCAACCTCGGACACCATTAGCAGCGCAACCGAGCAAAGGCGGCCGAAATGTGAGCCAGTCCATCCATCGGAAATCAGACTCGCCAAATATCAGGCAACGAGTTTGGTGCGCATTTCGTTTTGAAACTCTGACAGCCAACTTGACGTGAGGAGACAATAAAAGTAACGCAAATATTGATTCTCCTCTCTCTCGCTCAAACTTTTACTCCTCTTCCTTGCAACTTTCCTCGTGGGGCGGAAATGCGGTCAAATTCTTCATTGAGAAATGGGATGAAATTTCACGATGCAAGCGCTTAGAAATTAAGAGATAAACGAGACTTTGGAAGCCCATAACTCAACCAGTTGAACGGACTTAGTTTTAGAAAGGCCGCCGCTTCTGCTTGGTTCCAAAGAGTTAAATCAGTGCCCAAGGAAATCCTTGTCCAACCGACTGGACCCTCAAGAGGCCCTCGAGTCGTTTAAATTTATTACCAACATAAGTGGTCGTGGAGGTAGCGCGAAGGTGGCCAGTCGGTTGGACAAGCGAGGCTAGTATGTTGCGCTAGCTTGAGCGAGCAAGGCAACCGAGCGGCTTGCGTCAGTGAGTGAGCGATCAGCTGTCCGGAGAAAGTTGCGGATATTCTCCCTCTCTTCTCTCCTTTGCTCAGGGCTAACTCGGAGGCGCTGATGCCGATTCGAGACTTCTGCCAGCCAAGTTCTGAGCGGATTATGGCAGCAAATAAATCTAGCCGAGCCTCCAACTCTGCGACCGTCATATCTTGTTGCCCAGCTTCGTTTGCGGCGAGCTGAGAAGGCGAGCACAAAAAGGGCCACTTGTTGTTGCTCGAAGACCAGGAGACAGGCCAGGTGGACATGGCCGCTCTCATGATGCACTGCCTCTGCCTCCATCTCCATCTCCACCTCCACTTCAATCGCAATCGCAATCGCAATCTCAACCACGGAAGCCTCGCAGAGAGCCCCGGATCAGAGCTTCGTGCGCTCGGTAGCGGCGGAAAAATTTAGCACGGTTTTAGGGGAGTCGAGCTCGCGAGGTAGAGGCAGCCACCTGAGCTCCGGTTCTAGTTGGCGGCTCGGTGGTTTGAGCGTGAGAAAGGGGATTGTCCAAGAGGCCGGCCAGTTTGAGGCGCCGCCGAGTTCGAGATGAGCGCCAGGTGAGCCTGTGGCCAGTTTTGGGCGGCGAGGCTTCGATTCGGGCTTTGTAGTGCAGATCGTTTTGTGGAAATCATTCTGGCCCAATTGGGTGTCGTCGAACTCAACTCTCGAGGAGAGGCTCGCACATGAATTCGCGGGTTTAGTGGCGAGACTTCCAGTTTGTAAGGCATTCAAATAGGTTGGAAGAAGGCGATAGGAACTCATGTCTCCAGGGACAAACTTTGCACCTCTCCTCTCTTCTCTCTCTCTCTCTCCGCGCTCTAGTTTACAATCCGCAACCGAAAGAGACCCACCTGTAAGTTAAATTTTCAAACTTAAACAACAACGAGAGTGGTAGCAACGGACAGTTGTAAGCGAGCGAGCGCGCTGCTTCCCTCGAGCTTCCGTATTGTTGTACAGAAAGGGAGCGAGAGAGAGATTTCTCGGTCCAATCGGAGCGATTTCTCGGCCCTCCGCCCTGGCCACCGGCGTGTACCTGTGCCGAATTCACCTTTTTATGCAAACCCATCCGGATGCTCGTGAGCGGACAAAACGGATTACAAACTTTGCAACAGTGAACACGAATGTGGGCGGATGGCTGGCCCTTGCTCGCGCTATCCCCCCAAAGGCTTGGGGTACATCAATTAGCCCTCCCGGCCTATCCTGAGCCCCGAGAGCCATCAGTTTTTCTAGCGCAACACTTGCGCTCGTTGGTGGCGCGAGCTTTATTCGAAAACAGGCCCAGCTCAAGCTCAAGCTCCAACTCGAACGACAAAGCCAAACGCATCCAGAGTTCCTGAATTGGACCGAGATCCGGCCGGCGCACAGGTAGGCTCGGCGCTGGAAGGGGCAACAATTATCCAAGCCAGCGCTAGACACGCACTTCCAGTTTGGCGAAATGGATGATTGATCGGTTGATTGACTTTACCTGTCTCGTTAGCTCCTCCGGCTTCCCGGTGCATAGGATTGCAGACATGAGGGCCGAGGTCGGACGAGTTCTAGTCTCGGGCCGGCAATCAATTTGGGCTACTTTGCCGCGTTAGAGTCCCTTGGTCGGCAAGTCGCTTAGTTTCAGTTGGGGAGAGAGAGAGAGAGAGTCTCCGATTGGAGCGCCGGACGAAAGAGTTGCGGTCGAGAACGGAGCCCTGTGTTTCCGCTTCAACTCCCTAGGATAGAGGTAGGATGGTGGAGAGTTTTGGCTCGATGATGGTGATTGGGCAGACTGTTGGTAGTCCATTTCAAGCGAACACAATGGTCGCGATGATTGTCCGATCGCAAACTGATCCATCCAACACAATATCAATTTCTTCATCCTCCCGTCCGTCCGACGCTCAAACAGCCCCCTTGCGCCATCTGGCGAGGCCAGTGCCACCATCGGCGGTCAGGTGCAGCCAACGTCCGTCATGAGCTTGGCGATATGAGAGATCTATTGAACGACTAATTTCTTGCCGCTTACACTGCATTGCGAGTTCAAGTAGCTCATGCTCACCTGCACAGGTGACACGTTTGTTCGCCGGCTGAGCACCGAGCGGACAGATTAGGCGCGGACAATGTTGATGACGACAATCGAGAGCAACTTTCTTTCGCTCTCGATCTCTTTCCACCAATTTCGTCTTCCCTCGCATTCAAACCAACAGCTCCAACTTTACGCTAGTTAAGACGACAAGTCAGGCTTTAGTCTGATTTGTGACGCATTCGTCGTAGTTCGAGCATAAGCTCGAGTTTCCTTCCAACAGCCCTCCCTAGCGAAGCGATCTGATTCATCTTACTATCCCACTAAAGAGGTGCAAATTTGATCAAATTTCACTCTCACACTGTCCATTAGAATAGTGAGCTCAATTCGCGCAGGCAACAAATCGAATTGTTCGAAAACAACTCATCGAGCGAGATAGTTAGACCTGTCCGAGGCACTTGCCCATTTTACGCCGTGAACCCAGCCAGCAGGCCAGGCGATGTGGCCACGAGAGTTGGCCACATGATTCTCTGGCTGGTGATATTTGAGTGCGCAACTAGCGCTTCAAATTCAGACCCTCGAACTGGAGCGCCAGATTGCGATCAGGTCGCGCTAGAATGTTGATCTGATATGCTTCCATCATGACATGACTCCACATTGCTCGGCGGCGCAAACAGGGATGGCGCAAACAAAGGCGCCAAAAGCACTAAATCATAACTAACAAGATCTAACTTGAAGACCAGAATGGCGTTGAGTCTGTTTATTTGAAGTAAACTTCTCGTCCGAGACAGTTCAAGCTCTGGTGAAGGTAGTAGCCGTTGTGTTTCCCAACCAATCGAGTTTTGTGTTGGCTTTTATTCAGCGTTTGAATCTGCAGTGGATAGGAATAGAGTAGTGCTGGATACATAAGGCCAACTTTGGCGCATAAGCGGACGGAAAACAAGTTGCAAGTTCAGAGATAGAAGGTAGGAGGGCAGGAGGAGTCGCTCTGCAGGCCAACATCGTCTACAACAATACATAAGCGACAACAAAGAATAGAAGTAAGTGGGAGATAAGAGATCTTGAGCCTTAACGCCATCTGATCGCTTTTGCTATCGCTGTTGAGTTGGCACTTTTAAGATATCAATTCTAGACTGTATTCTCCCGCAGACTAAAAGCATTTTAATTCATCACTCGTGTCCATCCTGTTTCATTTTTAGTCATAATTAGAACAATCGGAGATCAACGTTTCGGGCGACAAAATGGCTCCAAAATTAACCTTCACTGCGCTGACCTTGGCTTTCGTTGCATCATGTTTAGTTGGCGCCCTTCCAACCTCAAATGATCAAGGTGAGTGGCCGTTTTTCATCAACAAACAGTTTCAATAACACTCCAGTTCCACTAACTTGACCTTGGGATATCCGCAATTAAATGATGACCAGATCCGCGGAGAGAGTTGTCAATCGAAAACGATAGTAAGAAGGTAGACCCAACGGACGATGAATCGTTCAACAAACTCTTCCCCTATGACGCCTATGACTTCACTGATTGGCGTATCAATAAGAACGTGATCAAGGTGAATCCCGTGATTGAATTGGAGCGCAAACTCACCCAGGATAGGAAAGACCAGCTCGAGGTTGAAGCTCAACCGGAACTTATTAGCAAGAGAACCGCAAAAGAGGATGCGGATTTTGCTGAGAAAATAAAGGCTATTGCATTCAACAGTCGTGAAGTTCGCTTGGTCGGACCAAACCAAAAGGAGGTTGAAATGAAAGACGATGTAGCATCTAGGTTGCTTGTTGCGCTAGAAAACTTCCAAAAGGATGCCACTCAAGTTTGGGGCCAGGTGAATGGGCAGCTAGACAAGGGGTGGACAGATTTCAAGACAATGATCGAGGATGCAGTCGCGTCTGCTAAAAAGTCCACTGCCAGCCGTCAACTCCGCGAAACAATCCCATTTTCCGACAAGCCTTCGTCTCTGGTTGTTGTAAGAGACGGCGATGGATACTCAATAGCAGATTCCGAATCGGCAGCACAAACTGAGACAACCGGCGATAAAGTCAAGGGGTTCCTATCAAACATCGGCCTCACTGATGAGAACCAAAAGAAGGCAAGCGATGCTCTGACGAAAGCTGGCGCCTCAGTTAGCGACACTGTAACTAAGGATCTGCCTGATGCCCTGAAGAAGGCTGGCACTGTTGTCAGTGACACTGTAACCAAGGATATACCTGACGCATTCAAGAACTTCTTTGGATAAATTTCGTCTGTATTAAGTAATGTGTGAGTCCAGACGAAGGCACTAGAGGTCGTGGTAGCTCTTGCTTAAACACTCTGTTGTCTGATTAACGTTTGTAGTGGAATGAGGGAGATTGATAGCGAAAATTGAATCGATCTGGTTGAAATTCAGTACAGGTGTAAACACTATGTGTCGTTCACTTGAGCTTTGCAACAAAGCCACAAACAAGGAGGGGGAGAGAGACCAGAACGCTAAAATGTTTGCAAAGGGGTAGTAAAGTTGCACGAGCTCGAGCGATCCACCCTTGTGAGAGGTCGCCTCCCAAATGTCGATTATCTAACACCATTAGCTTGGAACCTGAATCCTCTTTTATTATTATTCTGTGTTTCGAGTTAAACTTTTAAAATAAGTGGAAGGCTCACGAGCTTCCTAACGACATTCTTCTAAACTGGTCGCCGTTTTGCGTTTAAAGCTCAAATCTACCCTACAAAGTCCAGTTTCTTCAAAGGCTCAAGGTCTTACAAGTTAACGCGTTTTTAGCGCTCCACTCCTTGCAGTCTCCTGCAAGTTAACTAGTCTATCGTGTTAATCAGCTGGATTGTTTTGTTTTAAGGAGCCAAGTGGGAAAATTTAGCTACCTGCACATGGAGTTGCATTGGTGCGAAATTGATGCGTGGTGACGAGAGCTTACATTGAGAAAAATCTGCCAGATACACTCTATTGGTTGCTCAACCAACTAATTCCACATTCAACCAGTTTTCGTTCGTGGGATTGAATCGAATAAGTAGATATTGAGTATTGAGAGATGGAGGCAGAGTTCTGAATTCAAGGGGTCTGGGAGGGAACCGGGCCATACCTGTTTGGCGGCTTGCCGAGATTCAGAATCTGAACGCACTGATTGGATGATTTGCGCTAAACAGCAACCGAACTGAATCGGCACGCCAAGCCAAAAACCAAAGCTGTCTGTGGCCGAACCCGGTCCTTGGCGTTCGGGCATGACTTGATATTTATTAGCAATCAATTACCGGTAACGGTGAATCCACAAGCCGGCTCGCAAAGGCAGCCCTAGGTAAGGATGTTGCAACGTTGCAATGCATGTTTCCTAGCAGAGTACAGGTGAAATAGACTATCGCAATGCAGAGACGACACGAGGAGAGAGATATCCTCTGGAGATTCAATGTGGATCGGATCGAACGTATCGTCTAGAGAGTCGCGGCTCTGTTCAATGTTATCGAACGACAACTTGACAACCCTTCCAATCGAACACGACCATACCGTTGGCCAGGAAGTACAGCTCTCTATGTTCATCATCTCTGCAAGCCAGCGCAGCGCTGGCTAAATCCCTTGACTAGCTAAATAACCAGCCAACAGTTTGCACAGCTTAAAGGTTCACTAAAGGCTCACTAAACTCTCGCTCTCCCCCAAATCCTCCCTGGCCCCCATGTAGCAACCTGCACAACCGAGAGGATCCCTCACCACGCCCGATCCCCTCCCTTGTCTCACTTAGACACAATCAAGCGGATGGCGCGTCCAGCTCAAAGGTTTAGCTGCCAAACAATTGAAGGCGCCTCAAAGTTCTGGAACCATATCTGATCCTTTTGTCGTGTCAGAGTCAAGACTGTTTTGCAGCTTTCTTTTTCTCACTAGACGCATTGAATTCGGTCTGACACTCGGAAGAAACTGTCAGCTTGAAGGTCATTGTAGCTGTTGGTTCAGTTGATACCGCCTAATCGTGCACAATGCTACTCGGGCTCCTGTCGCAATGAAGGCGCGTTCGCTCGAGGAGACTTTTACATCTTTATGATCCGCGTTGTGATGGAGGAACCCTCACCATCAGGGAAGGCGCCAGGCATGTTGGGTGGAGAATAATTTATGATAGGAGCTTGAGTATGAGCAAACGGCGTGGAGAGTCGAGAGGGGAGAATGAGTGAGGGAGAGGAGGGGAGATGAGATGAAGGTTGTGGGAGGCTCAAGAGAGGGAACGCTAACCATGATTTTCTGGCTTACTGTTGCGATCACCTCGTTCCACACTCATTGGACAACTTCACTTGGATATCTGGTGGAACTGGCGAGCCTCGCAGGGCTGATTGCCGCCCATTCCGAATCTCGCAGCTGCTAATTGTTGATAGAATCGCCCTTGGAATTTGTCATCGATCTAACAGCCTAGCACCTCTGATGGCTTAAGAGTGGTCCAAGTAACACGAATGGTTGCGGGCTAGTTGATCCCAGACTCTCTCACTCCTCGCTAAAGCTCCCTGGAAGCCTCTCATGGATCCGAAGTTGTTGGCTGGAGATCCTGCTGATGGTGTTGTTGTTGTTGTGTATAAAACCGAATTGTTTTTCGGTGCGTAAAATGTGCGCTTGTGTACGAACTGCTCTCGATGTCCTCTCCCCTTCTCGAATGGCGGCAGTCAGCCACCAGGCAAGCTAGCGGTGGTGGCAGCGGCGGCGGCAGCAACAGCAACGGCAACGGCCTAGACTCAAGCAGCAAGCCCAAATCAACAAGCGAAAAGAGTTGTTTGCGCACACATTCGTACGTTCCTCCCTTGCAACGCAATGAAACATTGTGAGCGAATATTTAGCTTTAGTTGTTGGACTTTAGATCATTGTATAATATTCCCCACTCCACTTCCATGATAGAAGAATTAAATTTTCCTCTATCTCGACAACCATGGCTCACAGCTAGTTGCAAGTGTAGAAAGATTGTCAACAAACGAGAGCTGTTGACAATTAAAGAGACAGTCTGTTTCGAGTGGCTGGGATTGGTTTGAGGTAAACGAGAGAAGACTGTGGCGGCGCCACCAACAAGCTCAAAGTGTCCTGGAAACTCTCTGCTCATCAACTGAATCAGAACGTCCCCCCACACACTTATTCTACCTTTACCTAGCAATATCGAACTCCGATTTAGATATCTTCAATATAGCAGATTATTCTAGAGAAGAAGGATGAATTTCATAAACAACAAACAACAGACGCATGTATCTCTCAGTGCCCAAGTGTTCGATCAAAATTCTAGGCAGACAGCTGATGGCTCTGATTGAAAGCTACTTTTGGTCGTCGGGCTAATCGATTTCCGGACTAACTTTTTGGGTAATTCGATTGACGTTGATCAACAGGTATGTCGATCAGCGACTAGCATGATATTCTCATCTACGGTTTCGCAAGAGAGCAGACTCAAAATCTCAAGGTCACAAGCATTGACAGGCTCGCCTTTTATTCGAGACTAGCCACAGCGCCTATATTGAACCAAACTGGTTGTATTGCAGCAATCCCCAACAAAAAATCCAAATCCGTGTGATAGTACACCGCTATTTATTTTGCCCTCAATCAATCCACTCAATGGTCCAACCCAGACGCAAAGCCACATATGCGAAACAACCACTCAAGTGACATAGCGAAATAGTCTCAAGTTTACCTCCAGTCAGTCTTTCGAATTAGCCCCAATATGGCTTCCGGCATGATTGATGCTGCTGGGTCCATGGGCCCGGCAGGCAACGCCATGAGCATGATGTCCATTATTTCATCTCAAGAGAGAACAATCAATGAACTGAGGGCGATCTTGGCGCAGAAGGAGGACACGATATGTCAGCTCACAAGTCAGCTAGATAAGTTCAAAAGTGTTCTCTCTATACAATCGGCCACGCTTGCTCAACCGAGAAAGAACCGTCTCATTGGTATATCGGCCGAACCCCATTCAATGCAAGACCTGCTATCCAGACCCCCTCAAGTTTATCAGAAATCGCAACAAACCAAGCAACTCATCAAACAAGCAATACACGACAATGATTTTCTTAAAAACTTAAGTCCCTCGCAAGTGGAGGATATAACGCAGGGTATGTTTCCGGTTTCCCAAGCAAGAGATTCGATCATCATCAAGGAGGGCGATGTCGGATCAGTGGTGTATGTTATGGAACAGGGCAAGGTTGAGGTAAGCAAGGACGGCAAGTTATTGTCTTATATTCAGCAGCCCGGTTCAGTTTTTGGCGAGCTGGCGATATTGTACAATTGCACTCGCACTGCAACGATACGTGCCATAACTGATTGTAAATTATGGGCCATCGAAAGGTCATGTTTTCAATCTATAATGATGAAATCTGGCCTGATATTGCAAAAAGAGCACATTGAGTTCCTTAAGACGGTTCCAACATTCAGCGGTGTTCCCATGGAAATTTTGTCCAAGATTTCGGGCGCTCTCGAAGAAACGACCTACAAGAAGGGCGCCTATATTATACGTCAGGGCGGACGTGGTGATACATTCTTTATAATAAGTCAAGGCCAAGTTAAGGTGACAGTCGATGTAAAGGATGAGAAGACGCAACAGTTGGTTGAAAAAACATTACGCTACTTAAAGAGAGGCGACTTTTTCGGTGAAAAAGCCTTGTTAGGTGAGGACATCAGGACAGCAAACATAATAGCCGATGACGATAATGTGGTTTGTTTGGTCATCGATCGCGAATGCTTCCAGCAATTCATAAGCAAGATAGTGGAGAACAAGCAGTACGATGAGCAACCAACTTATATGCAAACTGAAACAGTTATCGACGAAAAGTACGCAAGCATACAACTGAAGGACATCAAAGTGTTGACTACCCTTGGCATGGGTGGTTTTGGCCGTGTAGACCTAGTCACTATTGGAGAGGATAAGAGCAAAAGTTATGCCCTCAAGGTTATGAAGAAGTGTCAGATAGTCGAGACGAGACAAGAGCAGCATATTATCAATGAGAAGCGCATTATGCTCGAATCGAATTCACCCTTCATAGTTAAACTGTACAGGACGTTTAAGGATGAAAAGTATCTCTACATGTTGATGGAGTCTTGTCTGGGCGGCGAACTGTGGACTGTGCTAAGAGATAGGCGCAATTTCGATGAAGATACCACCAGATTTTACACGGGCTGTGTCATTGAGGCCTTTTCATATCTGCACTCCAGACACATTATCTACCGAGACTTGAAGCCAGAGAACATGCTCCTGGATGAGTTAGGTTACATCAAATTGACCGATTTCGGTTTCGCCAAGCGTCTCTATCCACCCGGAAACAAGACTTGGACTTTCTGCGGAACACCCGATTACGTGTCACCTGAAATCATTCTAAACCGCGGTCACGACTATAGTTGCGACTACTGGTCCCTGGGTGTGCTCATGTTCGAGCTCCTCACTGGTGCGCCGCCATTTACAAGCGACGAGCCCATGAAGACGTACAATATCATTCTCCGCGGTATCGATGCAGTTGACTTTCCACGTAGCATTTCCCAGAAGGCCCAAAACTTGATCAAAAAACTATGCCGAGACAACCTGGCTGAGAGGTTGGGATATCAGCGAGGAGGAATCGAGGATATCATGAAGCACAAGTGGTTTGACGGTTTTAATTGGTTTGGGCTTCGGAGTAGAACTCTGCCGGCCCCATACGTCCCGAAGATTGCCTCGCCCCTTGACACAAGTAACTTCGATTCATACTCGCCAGACACAAGCGAGGTTCCGATTGATACGTCTGGCGACTGGGACAAGGAGTTTTAAGTTTAAATTTTCAGCCCTTAGTTACCACCTTAGTTTCTCAGCATCTATGTACAAAACTATTCCTCGCCAAATAAAACAGAATTCCATAACTGAGCTTAGCTTGAGCTGACTTGTATCACTAGTATGCTAGATCGATGTCCTCGCCGCAACCAGTAAGTTGCTCAACTTGAAGATGAACGAAGTTTTGTGGGACCTTATGAATAGATTGATTGACTTCAAGACTCGCTGGCTTTCGCTTTCTGTAGTCGTTCACTCACATCCTTCCAGTTCACAATCTTCCATATAGCCTTGACGTAATCGGGTCTCACATTTTTGTATTGAAGGTAATAGGCGTGCTCCCAAACGTCGATCCCGAAGAGAGGAACAAGCCCAGTTGTCGATTGCAGAGGATCTTGGTTAGCAGTTGTGGCCACTCGGAGGCTCTGTGTTTCTTTGCAAAAGCCCAACCAAGCCCACCCTGACCCCTGAATAGATATAGCGGCGGCTGATATCTTCTGCTTCATCGCCTCGACACTGGAAAACGAATGCTGGATTGCGGTTAGTAGTTCGCCACTTGGATCGTCACCGCCAGATGGTGAGAGATTCTGCCAGAAGATTGTATGGTTCAGATGGCCGCCGCCGTTAAATTTGATAATACTCTCTTGCTGTATAACTGAGATGGTATCATGCTTGTGTAGTGCTTCAGATAATTTCTCCTCTGCAATATTAAGGTTGTTGACGTACGTAGCATGATGTTTAGTGTGATGAAGTTTCATGATCTCAGCGGATATGGTTGGCTCGAGGGCATTGTAATCATAGGGTAAGTCCGGCAGGGTATGTTTCGATTTTGGATATAGAGCCCACGAGGTTCTTCTAGGAACCAACCTAAGGGATTCTTTCAGTAGAATACAGGCCATTATACTGACGTGACAGTAGTTGTTTAAATCTGATTCAGATCGTTGTGGCTAGAATTCGACAATGATCTTTGTCAGGGAAATTTATTTTATGATGCATCAGATTAATGTTAACTCGAGACTATGAAGCACTTTTCCGTCAATTGCAGGACCAGCCGCGGGTTTGACTTGCAGAGTGCGCGTGCCCCTTCAAAGAGAATCTCCCTTCTATGGCGAATCGCGATTGACCGCTGAGAGTAAATACAAGTGTCCCCGAGCGGGCTACCGACACAAAGGTAATTCAATGAGAAAGATTGCCAAATATTTATCCACCGGACGGAACAGCGGCATGTTATCCCAACTAAGAAAATCTGAAGAATGTTTTATCAAGGTGTACATGATCATATCCTTTATATTATTTATCATACTTGAGCTGGCATGCCAGTTCGCCAGCTGTAATGCGAATTATGCAACGCAAATGTGACCAAAACACTGTCCCACTGCATGAATTATTCCCATACACATCATAGCAACCAAATTCCTCCAGGCAAATTGAGTCACCAATGGCCGGCGAAGAGCCTAGATATAATGGTGTCGATTTGCACCGAAATTCACTGCCAGGCACTAGTGATAGTGACAATGGTACTCCACTCCTTGCTCCAGACAACTGTACAGAGAGTGAACCTGTTGACAACACAATTCCTCAAATTGCACCACCCAAAGGGTTTGAGCCTGATTCAAGTCCACTAAACGCACATAGTTATAATATTGACAGGGCAGGTAGCAGTAGCTCCTCCCAAAGTTCGAGTTTGACATCAAACGCAAATGATCAATTGAATAGCCGTTCAATTTGTCAACAGCTAGGTGATAGAAGTCGCGAAATCCAAGTCGTCAGTGATAATTCAACCACCCCTAACGGTTCAACCAACGGTCACGATACCACGACCATCAATTCTTCCCAGACAATGGTTCGTGACAGGGCCAGCAAAGAAAGCCAGCCGATTCCATCAACTTCAACCCATAGAATCATTAACGGTTTTAGCAGTATAGTAACTAAATTAACTAAAGCGTTTGCCAGCACATCTATCTCCATGATTAACACCGATCGATGTTTGCAGGAAGAGTCACCCAAATTTGTTTTTGGGAACAAGAGGACCCTAGAGAAAACATGGAAGTTAATGGATAAAGTTGTCAAATGTTGTCAACAACCCGAAATGAATTTGAACAACTCTCCTCCATTTATATTGGAAATTCTCCCTGAAACATACCAGCATTTGAAACTTATACACACCAATCGATCATACCCAACAAACGACAACGAATACTCTCTAGTTTTCCTGAGAAATCTTCAGAATCGATGCAAGCAGACTCTGAAACTCTTCAAAGAGGCCAGGGAAGAGATGTTTGACGAAGAGTCAGATTACAGGCACAAGCTCACTCGCAACACTCTAGTATTCAATCATATACTATCAGAACTCAAAGCGATATTTCCACACGGTCACTTCATTGGAGATAAATATCTCATAACTAAGAAGGAAAGTGCAGGAGAGTTTTGGAAAAACAGTTTTGGCACTAGTGTCCTGGTGGACTGGAAGACTTTCTATCATGCTATGCAACAGGTCCACCATATAGACTCTTCATTCTTCTCGTTGCATGCCTTGAAGCAGACCATTGATCTGACATGTGATGACTACATATCCATTTTCGAATTCGACGTTTTTACACGGCTCTTCCAGCCCTGGTCAACTCTCCTGAAAAATTGGCAAATTTTAGCTGTAACACACCCGGGCTATAAAGCCTTCTGGACCTATGACGAACTGAAAGCCAGACTTCAGAAATATATTGATAAGCCTGGAAGCTACGTGTTCAGGCTTAGTTGTACTCGACTTGGGCAGTGGGCCATAGGTTACGTCACCCCAGACCGCCAAATTTTACAAACGATCGTCCAAAACATATCCCTTAGTCAGGCACTAACCGAAACAAAGTGCTATCTTTATCCTGATGGCCAGGATGAGGATCCAAGTTTAAATATTCTATGCTCAGGTATGGCTGGAGATGAGAGGAATGTAACTGTGACGGAGGAGCAATACGAAATTTATTGCGGCGTTGGTAACTCTTTCCAAACTTGCAAGATCTGCTTTGAAAATGACAAAGATATTCGTGTTGAACCCTGTAATCACTTACTCTGCACTTCATGTCTCTTGGCATGGCAGGAATCTGAGGGCCAAGGTTGTCCTTATTGCCGAACAGAAATCAAGGAAACGGTACAAATCACCATGGATCTACCTAGAACAACCCACTGAGCATTCTAACGTCCACCTCCTGTCGAAAAGTAGTATCCTGATGTCTGACTCTGATCCAATAAAGACAATTTTACCGTCTCTACACACTCGTTCTGATTTTGAAGTTTCGTTCACGTCAACCAATTTCGGTAGACTTCTTTGAGAATCAATCTGTTGAAATCGTATCAAGCTTCGAAGCTTGCGCGATTATCTCTTCTAACGCAGCAGTAGACAGCCACATCACATCCCAACATCCCAAATTAGTCACTATGACCAACCGCAATTAGTACCAAGCAATTCTCACGACTAACACAAGAGAGGATCGTGGTTGCGTCAGTCTCGGAAATGGCCATCTGGTTCGATGAAAAAATACTTAAACTTATCCTCACCAGTTTTATATAATCTCGAATCATTAAGTTGGTTGATTTAATTTTGGAACAGAGGCTCTAATTCGCAAATATAAGGGCACTGTCGGAGCACACCGAGATCTAATCCGCCTACTGTTGATTTGAAATACATCGACCCAGAGAGGAGAGGAGACTTAAGAGTGCGTAAGTCATATCGAGTTGACTGGCTAGGCCCATGTAGATATCCAAGACTACGAACCTCTGAAAGATCAAATAGGATAAAAAGTTTCGTGAACCGATTAGCTTTCACTTTTGATTGGATGTCTATTCAGCAAATCTTAATTTCCAGTTACTCATCAAATACCAGCCTAAAATAGGATCCGTAAGGGTGAAAGGCGCTAGTGCCGCAGGTATTTGTTATTGGCCTCTCAGGCTGGTAGAGCAAACTAAGAATCTTTCTTGAAGCTATTCCGCGCTAAGAGGACTAAGCATACCAGTCTATAACGGTCTAAACCGGCTCACGAATCGGGATTATTTAATCGATTATCCATGATATCTTGGCTCATATCTGCATTCAGCTCCGGAAGTAGAGACTATTTACGATGTAGGAGCAACTGAGTTTGCGCAATGCAGGGCATTTAGCTGTAGCTGTGAGTCTGTTCGACGTAAGAAGTAAGCTAATTAAAACGAAATCCCTCCTTAGTAGGCCAAAGTTCCTGAGTTAGGCTGAACAGGTTGCGTTTCAATGTAGTGTTCAGTGAATAATCGAAAACATACGAGCCTGCAACTAGACTATGAGGGGTCAAAACAGCTGAGGACTAGAACCCAAGAATCACGATCTCTCATGAACGGATTTGCCAATAGATGACCGTTCTCGCAGGGATCCATATTTACATTTGTAACGACTCGGTGATTGTACAGACTTGAAAATAAATGAAATGAAAACTGAGCATCACAATTCAGGATCCTCCGGTGCAGGTAAAACTGTCGAAGGTAAGATCAGTCGAGCGATATATATCTGTTCTTGGCTTTCTCGGACTAAGTTCGGGCTAGATGTCGCAATTGAGAGAGGAGAGTTCACGTGGCACATCTTAATCGTCAGTCTATATAAAACAGTGAAGACTGTCGGCTCTGCACTTGTCTTAATTTTTGAATCTGCGCATCGATAGTGCCACATCAGCGATGCCAAGTGCTCGAAACTCAAAAAAGCGATAATCTGAGAGATTGTTTTCGTTCTTGTACGTTAACTGGCCCGAATAACAAATATCTAGACAAATTTCATTGCAAAATGAGTCTACGAGTAACATGAGCACTTCTACGAGGATCTCATCGTAACTAGAACACATTCATGTGATTGCAGGCTCCTGCAAAAGTGACGAATCTAATGCTACTGCCGATGTCTGGTAAAAGTATACAACTAGCCAAGTTTTAGTAGAATAATTTCAAATTTATTATCAAAAGCTCCTAAATCGTTGGAAAGTTCTGGTGCGCAAACAGGTTGATGAGCGCAAGCTTGCGTTTAACTTGGAGCCTGAAATGCCAGGTTGGCTTCTCGCATGGTTTGTGGCTAGCCGAGTTAAGGTTAACGCATCATTGAAAAGTATCATCTAACGTACTACGATCTAGTTCACTAGTGCACAAACTGATGAGCCGAGGTGAAACCATGCTAAGCAAACTGGTCGTAGGTTGATTTATCTCGATCTTGCTGCTCATATGATTTAAGATTCGCCAAACAAAGTTAGTGCGAGGGTGGGTTTTTGGTGGAGGGAGAGAGACTAAACATTCTGGCAATTCGAGTAAGGTGAAAATGGCAGCAGAGATTGTGGAATAGCATTGGCAGCAATTGCAATGGCTTCGCATCGGTCTCGATTAGCTTAAGGCAACCTAATTTCATGCTCGCCTTTGAGGCTTGAAACTGAGAACTCCTCCTCATTTCAGTCGCTCGAATCTATGTCCTTCGCTGGTCTGGATCAAGTGACGTAAACGATAGGAACTATCGTCCTGAATCGCAGTCTCGCCAGGGTCTTTCTATTCCATGGCCATCAGCCTGATGGTCCAGCAAACTTGAATTAAAATGTCAGCCTGAGTTTTAAGAGTTTCGAGAGCTCACATCAGCAGAGAATCGAGGGAGGAAAAGAGGAAGAGAAGGAGAGAGGGAGGAGGCAAGACTGTCCGAGAGCTCAGTAACGTGGTTGCGAAAGAGAAGTTGAAATTAGCAAGCAACTTGCTTCCACTGTCAGCCTGTCCATTCGATACCGAGCTGCCGTTCCATAAGTTGCAATCCATTCACCTGTTTAGCTAGTTTTCAGTCTCATATCATTAACTTAACTTTCGAACGACAAACACAAAAACATCAACGCAAGCAGCAGCATTCATCGTTGAGCGACAGAGTGCTCTATCGAACTTGATAGACAGGTGGTTAGATGGTTTGCAGGTTTGGTGCTTAGTTAGCTGGGCTTTAAGTAAGTGAGGGAATCAGGCACATTCTGCTAGGAAGCTCGGACGTTGCGCGTTGCAGTGGGCGGCGAATCCTAAGCAGATTCGTCTCAGTCTCCAAATCGTTCTAAAAAGCGAAAACTCCTCACAAGGCTCTTGCTCTCTAACCTCAGATCAGAGTGCCTTAGAGATCTAGTGTTAGAAATCTAGATAATCAAGGGGCGGTTAAGGTAACTCGCTTCCCTATTGATTAGATCTGGCAGCCTCGAGGGGAACTCCAACAAACCGAATTTTGGATCCCGGCGAGAGTGGCGCTTAAGGAGTTAGCGCTGAGAGAGCGATCGGATCTGAATCAAAGAGTTAACTTTGTCAACCAAACTGATAGTTGCCACTCCGAAGATTCCTGCTCTTGTGAGCCATTGGCCCACTCTATCATTAACTGGAATCAGGTATTGGCTCGGTGCCGGGAAAGAGGAAGAAAGTGGGCTTTGGTTGGTGAGCTAGTGGTGAAGAGTCTCGAGAGAGAGAGAGAGGGGAACCATTGAAAGAGTTGTCCGCTCTCTTGTTCAGTGTTTAGTTGCCTTCTAGACTAGGAAATAACCTGGATAGATGTAATAGAATGTCCGATAGAATACAGAAGACTCTCACTGATGTTTCAAACAAGACTCTCGCCTCGCCATCAGAGAGAAAAAAGTTCACAATTGTCGATTCTAGCGAGCAACTGAATCTAAGGAATCTCAGCGATGCAACAGATTACCTGCAAGTAGAGCTCAACAACAATAGTATTCTATCCTCCGAAGGAAGTGGTGAATTTAAAATGGAGTCTAGGCGCAAGTCGAACGAAATGAAGCAAGTGCCCGGCATTGTTAGTGCTAGCTCCATACCTACCTCGGACGCAGAACAAAATGATTCAAAACAAGCGTCGAACCAGAACGAGCGGACGAGTCGTTATACATCCCTATTCAATTCAATCCCTGTTAATCGATCCAACTCGCCCATGCCAGAGCAAAGGCGACCGGATGCGACCGGTGGCCGAGGTTCACTGCGTAAGCAAGTGGCAACCGAAAAGGAGGCGATAGAATCAACTTTGGGCGGATTATCGAAGAAAAAGTTACCCTTATTTAGTTACTCTAGCGGAAATGAAAAGGATGATGTGGATTTCCTTGAAGACGACGAAATCAATGAGAGGCTCCCTTTTAAATCGCGCACTATCAAGAAAACTCAAGAGTCTCAACTGAGGAGTCAGTCATCAGGTAGACATTCGATGCAAACTTATTCCTCTGAGCAAGACTTTGCTAATCAACAAATCAATCCACATACAAAGATCTCATTCAATGATAGCCGTCCGCCATCTTTCAACGTTCACCAACCTTGGATTAAGACAAACTCTAGGGGAAAGTTGGACAGTCAGCAATTAACTTGTCCGCAATGTGATTGCAACAGTTGTTGTAAACATCGCAAGTTGGCCTTTGTCGAAGGTCGCTGCTATAACACCGAGGGCTTTCGAATGAAACATTCTAAAACAAGATCCATGCATCTTGTTTTAAAGTCCATAATCTTGATTCTGTTGACTCTATTATTGTTGCTAATTCTAGTGGGTATTATCATGGCATCTCACTACCTTCCACAGGTGCTCGATCGTGTTCTCAACGCCTCTCGCTCATTCAACGTAACTATTGCCGGAAAACGGTGAAACACATGTTCAGTCGGAAGTGTGATTCATTGTGTAAATCGTCACTGCTAAATAAAATTAAAATTTCGTCATGATATTTATTCAAGCAGGAAAAGGTACAGAACATGTAAGCTCCGTCTTCTCCTCTCTTCACTTGGTCGGTATACCCGTAGCCTCGCTCGCGTCTGATGCAATAAAGCCGAGGGTGAGATAGAGTTTTTGATAAGGCGGCCCTCTGGTATCTCTTTTCCGCTTTTGGTTGACAGAATCCACAGGGGAGGGGGCAGGTGGAAGAGTGCAGCCCTATGCACATATTCCAACAAAACTCGGGTCCAATTCTCAACCCAAAATCGAATGAAGCCGCGAGTAATCAGGCTAGAGACTAAATTAAACAAGCGCAGGTCGAAGTTGTTCGCAAGGCCAATAGCAAATACAATGTGTACCAAACTCTTCACAAATGGCTGTTTGCCGGATGTGCCCGCGATTGCCCAAGTCACTAGGCTCGATACATACAACGACCAAAAGAAGCTGAGTACATCCTATCATACCTCCATGACACGCGTAATGACAAACAGGATATTCATCACCTCATGTGACTTACCATTAAAATCAGTGAGATGGTCTCTGCCTAAAAGCAATCTAAGAGAGCCAATAACTAGACTTGGTCACTACTCAAATGTTGTCCGTATAGCACTGTCCGTGCCCGACAATTCGGGAGTCATTGACACACCGATTTCGCATACGAAAGTTGCACAACAGGCCAGGTTAGTATGTACTCTTACGAATAGAACTTAACTCCCCCGATAATCTGAACATGAGAGAACGAAGCGACTTCGAGGATGATGAATCCGGAGTTAGTGAATGCCCCTCAAATTTGAAGAAGGCAAGAAACCAATTTGCTTGCCCAGGTTAGAGATTGAACATTTTTATGGGTCAACTTCTCCGTCATACCTCTACGTGCTGAAAATATTCTCATCTTGGAGAAACCAAAACAACTCCGCTGTACTCTCTATTGGATAATTTTGCCGGCGTAAGAGGACAAGTAGCATTAGTGCCCTATGATAATTTAATAAATTATATTTCATATTAGCAGTTCAGTAGTCTACAAAATCCACGCTTATCAATCTGACTTGGCTTTGCTGCTAGATATGGGCCCATTCTTTGACATTTTGGAAGTAATTGCGACTAAAACAGAGGCACTGATAGCAGCAGCTAGCAGTAGGATAGGCTCCTGTAGCATGTAGAGCTTGCTATAGTTGTATCTAATTATAAGTGGTTTGTTATCTATGTGATGGGTTACCATATTGCTTTTCTCTAGGACTACCACTGGCCTGCCAATAACATCCAAGTAGGAGTAGGACTTTTCATCGTATCTTGTCTTGAAACCGACTGAACCCTTCACCTCTATATCGCTTGCCCCAGCGGGGAGATAAATTTTCACAGTAGCTTCCTCAACGAACATATTTTCATACATGACATCTGCAAAAGGCAAGCTCAGTCTGAAATTATTTCCGGCCTTGGGTTCGTTTAGAAACTCGCTGATAGGAACGCGGTAACCTAGATTGAAATCAGTGCCCCAGCCTCCGAACAGTGGAAACCTAGGTTTGATGCCAACCATTGTTTTGGCGTTCGAGATTCTAACATTGGAGGTAGATATGTTACCTATTCCATCCCTGAAGTAGATGTCCGTGGACGTTTTGGGTAGCTCGACGACTAAATTTCTAACTGAGCTGATGCCGTTGGAATGGTCACGCTGATACTCAAACCTGGAAAAAGGACCCTTGAGTTTGGCCCCTATGTGCTGGATTTTAACTTCGTTCGCAATATTGATCGAACGAGCCCAGGGCGATATCTCTACTGTTCTTGTAAGTTTCTTGATGGCAATGAACGGGGTGTTGTTCTCGTAATGAATTATGAGAGGCTCTGCTTCGTTAGGCTGAACATCTTTGAACGGCCCATAGGTTATTTTGCTACTGCTAGTGGTCATTTTGGAAGCTTTCGTAAATGATTCTAGTCGAGACGATTGCGGGAGTTTTATCCTCGTCGTGATAGTTTTAGTTAAGTATGGTGATAGGGTTGTCTGGAAACCCCGGTAACGAACTAGTTGTCGTTCGCTCTGGCTTATTTCAGCTGGATATGGTTGTAAAAGTTTTGTAAAGACGCTTAGTACAACCAGTGGTTGTGCCTTGGTACTCTGACCTCCCAAATTAACCTCAAATAATCCATCAGGTTTCTCTAAGATATTCAGGTTCTGTCCACCGACAGAAGCTTCGATGAAAGCAAGTCTATCTCTATGCGAGGGTTCGATCTTAATTGTGTAAAATTCAGGTGTCCCTTCAATGTAGATTCTCTCAGTTATCACAACAAGTTGCGAACTGAGATCAATCAAGCGGTCAATTTTGTTGTTTATCACATTAGTTGTTCCGCGGCATGACAGCGCCGTTATAAGTAAGGCAGCAATTGTCCACGGGATGCAATTGCAAAACATCTTCGTTAATTGAGTCTATCGATACAAAATAGGGTATTATACCTGATAATGGTGAGGCCAAGGCTCCAACCTGATCGACTCAACCAACTGCCGCTGAATGGTACCATTCAAGAACCTACAAAGGCGCGTGTTTCAAACCATTTTTAACTGCACCAGGTTAAAATTCTGCTTATGCAATCCTCTTTTATTAAGACCGATAATTTTCAACAATATAGCACGATATTTGATATTGATCCCCCAGCTAGCGGTTATGCTTCAACCTTATCTTAAGATCAGTGGTTGAGATACCCTCCATCCGCTGAGTTGCTAAAAACATACCCAACTCTTTGATATGTCTGTAAACATCTTCTTGACCCTCAAATTTATATGGTAGATCATCATGAGCAACAAAATCTATCTTGTTGGCAATCAGAAATTCTTCGCTCAGAACCCATGGTGAATCTCTGACCACTTCGTCAACATAACGACAGTGCCTGATTCTATCATAACGCCAGGCCTCTGGCACAACTGTGGGCCCCTTGTAACGATTTGTCAGTTCATCGTTCACAACACCAACAATCAGGTACACGTGAGGGAAGGCTTCCTTTGCTTGCTTCAGTTGTCTAGCATGGCCCGGGTGGAACATGTCATAGATTCCATCGGCGAAAACACGAATAGGTCGATCGGCAGGCATCTGTTTGGCACTTTCTAACGTTAGTCTATCTTTAAAATTGTAACTGCACTTGTTTCTCCTTTCAATTGCAATTCGATCATCACTAAATGCCGCAACCTTGCCATTCAAGTCGTATTCCAAGGGCTGTGGCTTTGAATCTGAAATAGAGTTATGCTGCAATTTCAGATAACGACCGCTAGCCTCTAAGTCCTCGATGAAGTTGAATCGATTTGATAGAGACCCCTCAGAGGCTTTTTTCTTTATCAAGTCCTCAGCATGCTGGTCGGTGATTGCTACAGCATCGATTTCGTGTTTTGTCAGGAACTCTTGATCGATTATCCACGGAACATCACATATCACTTCATCAACATGACGACAGTGGTAGATAGATTCTTGGCGCTCTTGCTTACTATATAACAAACCTGGCGGCTCATCTTTGATCAAACCAACCATGAGATGCACTTTCGGAAAGGCGTATTTCGCTTGCAAGAATTGCCTATCATGACCCTCTTGACAGTAGTCATGTATTCCATGTCCATAAACTCTGACAACCTTATCACCCACTTGAGGCATCTGCAAGGTTGTAGAGAAAAATTGCCGTGAAGTTAGAAATTTTGCATCCGTCCACAGACCTGATTTAAGAGTGAAATCTTAAGCTGTAGTTATAACTAGATCGCTAGAATGGGGTAAAATATGTCAACCTTTTCCTCCATAACCTTTCGCATCCGCCCACGAAATCTGTTATCGTGTAGACGGCGATGATCACTTCTACGGTAGCAAACCAAAATTGTGGTTTAGAGCCCGATTAGAGCCTGCAGGAAGGCAGAGCAGTTATACTTTCCTGCCAAACGAGGGTTGGACTATTCAGAGTTTGAATTTTAGGGCAGTGAGCTGATTGCGGCGAAAAATAGATTCCGCATGGATTCGCAAATTTCAAGAAACACACTATTGGACACAAATGACCTCAGCATCTGGGCCTCTGATTGCTATGAAATAAACTTTTCATCCATGTTCATCAGAATAAACCACGCAGGAGAGCACACATTACCTTTGTTGGTATGGAGGTAGACTTCTCAACTAAAATGTCTAATGGAATGTTGATGAAGAACAACAACAACAACAACAATAGCATTGAGCCTGATCCACAAACGATCATGAACGATGTTGTTGCTCTAATTGAAAACGAGATACCAGAATGTCAACAGAACCTCAAGGACAATCATCGGAATCTAGAAAGAGTTGCAGAATATTGCGATACGAACTATTTTAGGTCCAGTAACAAGTTTGCCGCGCTCGAGGAGACGAAAAGTTACACCACTCAGAGTTTAGCCTCGGTTGCTTATCAGATCACCTCCTTAGCGTTTAACATCTTACATTTGCTTGACTTACAAGCAACCCAAGTCACTAATTTAGAGTCTCATGCAAGCCGTCTAGCTCAATTAGAACAAATACATCGCGAAAAAGTCGCCAGGAGAGAGATTGGACTCTTTACTGCTAATAAGCGGGTCAATCGCATACCCAAGATCCTCTACCCAGCAAACATACCTAGGTCCACCAAGTATCTTAGGAAGCCAATCGACTATAGTATCCTTGACGACGTCGGACACGGAGTGAAACTCCCACCTAGTCAACAACCACATCAACAAAGTCAACTACACACTTCGCGTACTCGATCCATCTCATCCACGCAGAGTATCAACGGAGGTGGCTCATTGTATGCACCTGGAATGTCTGTATCCGGGCTTAGTGGATCCAGCGTTCAAGCGCCCTCAACGAAGCCGCCAACCCCTCCACAACCGATCCGGTCTGTAGGTAGCTTGTCGAGGTCCTCGAAGGAATATCGTAACCCTGCACTGTCCATAGCACCGCCCCAGGTTCCGAGCAACTACGCTCCAAACTATCCTATCAGTCACATCAGTAGCGCACCTAATATGATGCATCATCAACAACAACAACCACCGAATCAATATGGTCAACACCAGCAGCAGCCCCAACAACAGGATTTTAACCAGCAGCAAACTACTCAATTGAACGCTGGCGCGATGCAAAACATTTCTCAAACCGCACCTTCATTCAATATCCACAACACGGGTACTGCGCGCTATGGGCAATCGCCACTACCCCCACCCCCAACCTTCGACAGGAGTGCAGAACCGGATTGGGTCCCGGCGAACTACATTGAGAAAGTGATCGCTTTGTATGACTATACAAAGGAGAAGCCTGATGAACTGAATCTTTGTGAAAATGCCATCATTTATGTGACGAAGAAAAACGAAGATGGATGGTATGAAGGCGTTTTAGATGGAGAGGAGGGCTTGTTCCCCTGCAATTATGTTGAACCCCTGCGTGATTATTGATCCATGTCCATCGGCAAGCTGGCATTTGTTGCATTTTTCTTCAATAAATCAATCATTTCTTTTTGATCATGAGGAAGGTTCGATAGTGCTGGTTCGCTATTTTCTAGAAACGCTAGTATATCTGTTGGCTTGGCCAAGGACGCAATCTCGGCAAAAAGGGTATTTGAAGCCTCAATCTGTTCCATACGATTCCTCCAAGCCTCTAGTTTTTTCTCTATTTTCACCATCTCTACTTTGGTTCCACCGATCTTTCTCTTCAGTAATTCGATGTGGGCTTGCGCCTTCTCTATGTCATGATTGATGTGATCTCTGGCTGCAGCGGCATCAATCGCGTCTTTGTTCTTCTCTACTGTTAATTTCTGAGCTTTATACCCTCGGGACTGGGTCCCTCGTAACATTTGCTCTCGTTCCCATTCCGCCGTCTCACTATCTTCTCCGCTGGACATGGTCCCAGCAATTTATCGAATGAGTTACATGCACATCTCATGAGTTGGATCGCTGATTTCTGAGCATTTCGAATTGTGCGCCGGGGGTTGGCGGATAAGTGGGAGAATCATGTCGGAAATAGCGGCCCGCTTCTCATTCTAACCAGTGCGAAATTTCGGGTTTTCAATCCCGAGTTCAACTGAAATTATTGCTCTCGGGGAGAAGCATGACTTGGCACAATCCGCGTGTATAAGATTATTATACGACAACCTGACTGAGGAATTGAACTCGGACCAGACTATCTCAATCCTAGGGGCAATCCCATATAATAAAAATAATTTCAGTGTCAAATATATTACGTAAAACATGTACGACAACGGAGACGATGACGACATCTATCTTCACGGTCACCGGTCAATGGAGGAGGAGGAGGAAGAGCAGGTGCCTGGTCCAGTGATGGACTTCCTAATCCGACTGAAGAACAGCCTAGAGCAGTCAAATCTCTCCGAGTTACAGTATCTCTATGACGAAGCTTTTCCTGAGCTCACAGCTCAGTTCTACGATAAGAGACCTTGGCCTAACATAAAGATGGCCACAGATTTGGTTCGTGGGACTTACAGCTTTGGAATCTTGTACGGAGAACTTCATTACCGTCATGTCTATGCCAAGATGCAACCGTCGCGAGCCGTTCGATGCGATTCATATTTCAACTACTGTCATCTGTTCAACTTTATTGTATCTGCTCAGCAACCGATCAATCTCCAACTGCCGCACAAGTGGATGTGGGATATCATCGACGAATTCATCTATCAATTCCAGAATTGCAGCCTTCTAAGAATGCGTACCGGAAAGAACGCGCCCAAGCCAGATGAAATGCAAGAATTAGACAGAATTTGGAACGTCCATTCAGTCCTCAACGTTCTACACTCGCTTATCGATAAGTCGAATATAATAGAGCAACTTAAGGTTGTAAATGCCGGTGGAGATCCACACGAGGCAGGCGGAGAGTTTGGTAACCATCCGCTCTACAGGATGTTGGGCTACTACTCTCTCATTGGTCTACTCCGCCTTCACAGTCTACTAGGCGACTATCATCGGGCAATCAGGGGTTTAGAAAATATCGATCTGAATCGACAAATGATGCGCAATCTGTCGTTTGTCAAGGCGCTTGCATGCCAGACAACGACATACTATTACGTAAGTTTCGCTTACATGATGATGAGGCGCTACTCTGATGCCATTAGAACTTGTACAAACTTACTGGTGTACCTCCAAAGAGCAAAGCCGCCAACAAACTCGCACCACAAAACTTTTCAACAAGAACTGGTAGAAAAACAAACAGATCAGATGTACGTGTTGCTCGCCCTCTGTCTTGCTCTACATCCGCAGCGGATCGACGAATCTGTTTCAACACAAATGCAAGAAAAATTTGGCGACATGTACGGCAAATTGCAGCGCGGCGACATCGCAGAATTCGAGACACAGTTCAAGTTCATTTGCCCCAAATTTGTCTCCGCTGTGCCGGCTACATTTGATGCGGATGGAAACTACATAGAACCAGAGGAGCCCAAACATGAGCCTATCAAACAACAGTTGAAAATTTTTCTCGAAGAAGTTACTCAGCAACTTCCTCTTTTAGTTATTCGGAGTTACCTCAAGTTATACAAAACAATGTCTATTGAGAAGCTGGCAGGTTTCCTCGAAGTCGATCAGGAAAAGCTTGAAGAAAGCCTGCTCTGTTTCAAGCACAAGAAGCAGAGTATGGTCTGTCAGAAAGATTCACCTACAGCTCTAGATGGTGAGCTAATGTCTGGGTCCGATGTTGATTTCTACATCGATAAAGACATGATCCATATCGCTGATACGAAAGTGGCTCGTAGATATGGTGACTACTTCATGCGGCAGATACACAAATTTGAAGACCTTTACAAAGTAGTTAAGAGTATCAAGGTTTAGACCTTGGAAACTCGATAAGATTATTATTAAATATTTAGAGAATGCGACGACCCATTTTTCATGGTTTTGACCTTTTTTGCATGGTTTCAATTAATTCTTTCGTCGTGAGTACATACCCAGCCCGGGAAGTCAAGAACAGATACATCGTGTCGAATGACAACCGCTCGCACCTGTGCTGTATTGCCAGTGGAGGCCGCTTCTCTGCTCTCCCCCTTGAAATCCCATGATCCCTGCTGATATTTATTTCTTTGGTCACCGAAACTTGACGCGCGTACATCACTCACGTGAGAAGTTCTTAGGATTTTAATGTTATTCCTTCATTCGGTATTCTTATTAGTCGTTAGTACATACTCGTTATGTTGGGAAACTCGACCCTCTGGGTATCGGAGCAAGTGTAAGATAATATTATATTATAAGATAAGATCGTAACTTTATGACATTTTTTGACGCAAACAGACACAACCGATAGCTCCAACTATGGATCAGAAGAATTCTCGCCTCCAGGTCAAGAATAAGGCCCCTGCAGCCGTTCAGATCACGGCTGAACAATTGATTCGGGAGGCGAAAGAGAGAGAACTTGAGGTTATACCACCACCCCCGAAACAAAAGATATCCGATCCAACTGAACTTAGCGATTATAAGTTGAGAAAGAGGAAAGAATTCGAGGATAACCTGAGGAAGAATCGTATGAACGTAAGCCATTGGCTCAAATACGCATCATGGGAAGAGAGTCAAAGTGAGATAGAACGAGCCAGATCCATATTCGAGAGAGCTCTAGACACGACTGGCTCAAGAACGATAACAATATGGTTGAAATATATTGAGATGGAGATGAAAAATCGCCAAGTTAAGCATGCTAGGACTTTATTCGATAGAGCTGTTCACATTCTGCCTAGAGTCAACCAGTTCTGGTACAAGTATGTTTATTTTGAAGAAATTCTAGGAAACATACCGTATTGCCGCGACGTATTCGAGCGATGGATGAAGTTCTTGCCAGGCGAACAAGAGTGGCAAACATATATAAATTTTGAGATGCGTTACAAGGAGGTTGATCGAGCCAGAGAAATCTATTCGAAGTTTGTGATGTTGTATCCTGAACCAAAAAACTGGATCAAATTTGCAAAATTCGAGGATCGCAACACTAGTCCAGAGAATGCTCGTCAAGTTTATGAGCTTGCACTTGAGTTCTTTGACGGTCGCCTATTGGATGAACATTTGCTCATAGCGTTTGCCCAATTCGAAGAGAGACAACATGAACACGAACGAGTCAAACTCATCTACGAGTACGCTTTGAACAAGTTGCCCAAGAACAAAGCTCCTGAACTTTATGAAAATTACGCAAACTTCCAGAAGAAGCATGGAGCACAAAAAGATATAGAAAATTTGATCGCTTACAAACGGAAACTGCTTTACGAGGAATCATTGACTAAGAACCCTTTTGACTACGACACTTGGTTCGACTATATTAAGTTAGCAGAAGATGAATTTACTCACGATGAGATACGAGATATCTACGAGAGAGCTGTTGCTCAGGTTCCGAAAAATCGAACAAACAAAGACTGCTGGCGGCGATACATATATTTATGGATATACTACGCGACATTCGAAGAAGTTCTGGCAAATGATAGAGAAAAGGCTTTTAAAGTGTACGAATTTTGTATAAACAATCTCATTCCGCACAAAACTTTCACCTTCGCCAAACTTTGGCTTCTTGCGGCCAAACTGCAGGTACGATTAGGCAATATCGATAAGGCACGTGATATATTGAACAAAAGTCTCAAGAGATGCCCGAAGAGGAAACTGTTCAAAGAATATATTGACATTGAAATCCAACTCAGAGAGTTCGACAATTGTAGGCGCTTATATGAGAAGTTTCTGCAGCGTGCACCGGATGACAGCTCGGTATGGATCAGTTATGCTGAGTTGGAATCTATCCTTTGCGAGACAGTACGGGCTAGAGCAATTTACAAGGCCGCCATTGATAGACCGCTGCTTGACTCGCCAGAAAATGTATGGAAGGCTTACATAGATTTTGAGGTAGAGCAGGAAGAGTACAAGAATGTAGAGGAGTTGTATGAGCGTTTGCTGAATAGAACAAATCATGTGAAAGTTTGGCTCAGCTACGCACAGTTCTACGAGGACCTTGGCGAGAAGGGTAAAGCTCGGAAGTTATACGAGCGGGCGAATGAGAGATTACGAGATGAGGAGCCTTTAGCTCGTGTTGTCCTGTTAGAGTCGTGGCAGGATTTTGAGAAGCGGCTTGGAGATGAAGGATTAGACATTTCAAGTAAGATGCCTACTAGGGTCAAGAAACGTAAGAATCTCGACGATGAGGACGATTGGGTAGAATATTATGAATATGTTTTCCCGGGCGGTGATAAGAAGAAGTCTAGTCTGATGGATAGAGTTAAACGGTGGAAAGAGCAAGCGAACGATTGACGAACTTTATCCCCGACATTGTAAACCCCTCGAGATAACTAGAAAAATTTCCTTCATTTTATTATTCATCAGTTGATATATATGGCGAGATTTTGATCTTTTGCTTGATACTAGTCTGAGTTAGTTCTTTGATTAAAATATCATTATCACACAATGTCCCTCCATAGTTTAGGCAATATTAGAGAAATTTTTGATACCATAGCTTCCTTTCTTTTCTCATTTTGCTCGCTACTCTTGCCAGTCCGAATGTGGAAGGGGTTGATTTCGTGCTTCGAACAGCGATATGTATCCTAAAGGGAAACCTCCGGTGAACCTCGTATCTTTCTAGGAACCGGCGCGAGAAAATTACAACAGTGTGATTTAAGTTCAATGAAGGCCGCTATGCAATTCGCTATAGCACACCTCGATGTTCGTCGGCCGAAAGAGGCTCGAGCAGGCACCAATGCCTGTGAAATTCAAAACCCAAATAAGCATTGCACTCAACACGTGTTTTTACCACTTGTTGAGCAGCCTAAAGCTTTTCATAAGTACGTTTTTTGTCACGAGTACATACAATTCTGGAAAGGCTGGCAATGTAAACTTCTCCGATGTTACTCAACCCTGTTCAAGAAGCCAAGAACAGATACTTGAAATAGAATAGACAATTATCCTCGCTCTGAACTCAACGATGGCCGCCTTAGCTCAAGAATATATGTTTGACATAGATTGCGAGGACCAGCTGAGGGATATAGACGACGGTGAGCAAAATCTCGAGGATGAGGCAAACGATATGCTTAGACTATGGAATAGGGACGACTTTATGAACGAAGTCTCAAAAGAGCGAGAGAAGATCAAACGAGATAAGGATAACGACTCAATCGTGTATTACGATGGAGACACAGAATTCAAAACGATAGCGGCGGATATGCAGTGCTTAGAAGGTGGCCAAGTTTATATCAAGATTTTGGAGCCAAATCCGTCGGGCAAACAAATCGATGGCTCTAAAACAATCCTGTTCGAGCGCATAGGCTACCTCGAATTTGAGCCAACCCCTTTCGAAAGTTCCATTCACGATGGTAAGCCAACTAAGTTGAATTTGATCGAGGGACCTATTATACCGGGCTTGTTGAAGGCCTTGATACATTTACGGGAAGGAGAGTGTGCCAACGTCTTGATTGAGCCCAGTATGGCATTCGGACCTTTGGGCTGCCTTCCTATCATTCCAGAGGAAGCCTCGTTATTTTATCATATCAAAATCCATAAGGTATGGGATGAAAGCCAATTGAACGGGATCATCGAATATGAAAGGTCTTACATGGACCAAGTCCCACTTGAGGAAAAACTTGCAGTAGTGGAATCTCACAAGCAAATCGCCAATACTTATTTACGCGACGGGGACTACAGGGAAGCATTGATAAGATACAAAGCAGCAATCAAGTGCCTTGATGAGGTTTCAAGTGAAGCTGCTGAAAAATCGAACGATGTTTCAAAGATGCTAGTTACCTTGCTACAGAACGCTGCCATAGGGTTCAACAAGTTAAACATGCATAAATCTGCCACAAAGACTGCCAAGAGAGCTCTCTTTATCGATCCCACCAACATCAAGGCATACTATCAGCTAGCCAAAGCTAGAATCGGATTGTCGGATTATTCTGGTGCTTCGAAGTGGATTGAGAAGGCCACAGAAATTTGGCCTAACAACAATAGTTTCGATCATCTCAAGGTCGAATTGGACTTCAAGTATCGCGATGAGAGAAAGAAGAGAAACGAAATTATGAGAAACATGGCCAGAGCTTGCCAGTGACTACTGCCCATGATTGAGTCCAGCCAGAACTCGTACCTTTAACGGTCACATTTCCTGTCACTAGGTGGAACACATGGATTGACTTTATTAAAAATTTACACGGGGCTTTGCAGATTCGCCGTCCTGATGATCAATTCTAATGTAGTTTCCGGTTCTCAAGTTGCCCTATGAGTCTTGTGAGTTTAGGAAAAGAGTGGTTTCAACTTCGGAGTGGGTAAGGTTCCTGCGAGTCTCGAACTTGCTCGAGTTTTCGGCGCAGAGCTTGAAGATGGGGTGCCAAGCAAACGGCTACCCAAAGATGTCACCTGTGGGGTCACCGCTCTCTGGACAAACTTGGTCCAGAAATCCTCCTCGATGTCGAATAGAGTCTCCATTATCTTAACCTGAATCTTATTTTCGTGTAGGATGGTCATCTGTGGTGGATTACGGCTTGAATTGCCGACTATCGTGGGAGCTAGAGTCTTGGCAAGCGCTTTGGCATCCATCATATTCTTATCAGAGTGTCTTGCTATCGCATGCAAATGGTGCATCAGGTAAGCAAGGGTGTCACGGTTAGCAGTGGGGAGATCATAGCTTATATAGTAACTCATGTGGGTTCGAGCCTCTATGTCGGAGTCAAGCCTCACAGCTTCCGAAAAGTGGCTCCAAAGAGTTGTTGTGATTAGCGTTTCATCCAGACTCTGAAGAAATCGTTTCACGACACCAGTCAAAAGGTGCACATCTACTTTAGACAGATTGGGCATGCCCGATTTAGATTTAAGTATTTTCTGCTGAAGTTCTTCTATTTCGCTTGTTCGAGCAACAACGCGGTACAAGCCCTTCGTGGTGATGTTGTCTTCACGCTCTATCTCATTGCAACAATGAACAATTAAAGCTGGCACCTTTGGAACGGCATCGCTATTAACATAATCTGAGATCAGGATCATTTTAGGTCGTGATCTTGTGTTGGGTGCTGTAATTTTAACACAAGGTAGTGGGCACTTTTCTTTACATTCAGGGTGACTCACAACACCACAACTTTCACACTTGACTACGTTACCATAGAATGATATCTTGCCACCACAAGGACCACAATTGTCGGGCTTGAAGCTCTTCTTGCGGACAAATGAGTGTAATTTCTGAGTGTTTGGAACAGGGGTACTTGTTACGTTTGAGATTGTTTTCATCAGACTGGCAGCAGATTTTGCTGATAGCGTCGCGGCCTTGTGCTGATTCTTTATATTTGGAGTGCTATTGGTTGAGGCTAGTTTTTCTTTCTTTTCTGCTTCGTACTTTTGTAGTTGTTGACGGACATACTCTATGTCGTTATCATCGGTTTCCATGCCGTTACTGTCTGTATCCAGGTTTATGGTAGCGATTTTTTCTCTATTGTTGTCCTTTGTGACCCCTGGAGCAGTAAGTTCTTGATTTGGACGGTTGTTGGCACCGGAGCGCCGACTAGATCTCCTAAGCTCCCGTTGTTGCTGGTTATCATTTTGAGAACCTTTGTCAAGGTAGCGATACAAAAGCGTGGGTTGCTCATTGTTGGGTAGGTCCTCTAGTGCTTCATCAAGAACGTTGCAACGTCGTGAGCGTTCTGTGTCAATAATATCCTCCTCTGTCCGGTCGTAATCTAGGCCAGAGACGCAATCATCAGAATCGTCGGATTGGATTGGAGACAAACGTTCAACATCCAGACACTTGATCACGCGTTTCCGGTGCGCGTCAGAGTTGCCGAGCGCATCTTTGCTCTCTACTAACTCACGCACCTGCCGGATTTGTTCAAGAAGGGCCCTTCTTTCGCGTGCAACATTCTTCTTCTCCTCAGCTTCGCGTACCAGCGCCGCTCTTGATTCAGCCAACTGCCTGTTGAGCTTCTTAACTTCCTTCTTGAGTGTATTTATCTCTAGTTTCAAATCCTCTTTGGCCTTCTCATGAGTGGCTTCTCTGTTGTCCCAACGTCTTTGAAAATCTTCTAGCATGGCTATGGAAGCTGCCTCCTCATCGGCACTATCCTTTATTAGCTTGTTGACAAGCCGGCACATATCATCATATTGTGCAACCAACGACAGCTTGCTGAAGGTCGACATTCTGTGAGATCTCGTTGCTGTGGGCGCACAAATGCGATACTAAGTGGAATACATGGATGGTGTAGCCAGTATGTTCAATATTTATGCTGAGAATCAGGATGATTTGCTGGTTGCAAAAAGATTACGGGTTAGGGAGTGCAGAAAACCGTTGTGGGAGACGCTCGAGGCGGCAATCGTGTTGGCGCACAACGAACAAACGAAAACCAACGGCAGCTATGAGCATATGAGCGTGCGATCACAATAACAATCACAGGCGTTTCGCCTGAGCGCGTGCAAACCCGAATTCGCGGGACACCATTATGTCGCAACTGTTCGAGCGACCGTTTTTGGTGGACCCATAATCGCATGCCAATCGTGTATTATCAACGATCTATGGAACTTGAGACTAGGCAGCAAATTTTTCATCAGTCCTCTGAAAGCTTGTTCGCTAGCCTAGCTCTAAAGGAGAAAATTGAGTACGAATCTGCGAGAGGTCCCTGCTGTGAAAGACACGCCCATGCATCAGGAGCAACCTGCAACCGAATTCCCGTTCAGTTCCCGCCACTTATTTTTGAACGCCAAGCGCATGCGCACACAAGATACGTCAAAAGGCGGCGTGTGCAAGATCCTTGCAGATGTTAGATAATTGAAAACTTCGAAGGGTACCATTAGGTCATCTTGGGAAACTACCCCCACACCTTGGGAGCTTCAGTGGTCGACTCATCGTACAGTAACCACAGCCTGCATTGTTGTCCGTCGATGTGATGCTACCTCCCTAGCCTCTCGCGCATATCAAGACCTGATTCACCCCGCCTAGGCCCCTTCATTTTACTAAATTTGCCGTCAACCATAGCTCAACCATGGTTCTCGACCTGGACTTGTTTAGGCCCGACAAAGGCGGTGATCCGGAACGAGTTAGGGCAAATGTGAGGAAACGTTTCGACAAGGAGGAGAGTGTCGACAAAGTCATGGAGCTTGACGCGCAATGGCGAAAATTCCGATGGAGCCTAGACCAGCTCAATAAAGCGAAGAATATAATTTCAAAAGAATATGGGCAGCGCATGAAACAGAGCCGGGGTCAAGAGAGTAAAACGAAACAGCAGCCAGCCAATGGTGACAAAAGCCAAGAGGAAGCCTCAAGTCCCTCGACAAATCTTGCCGGCAAATGTGATCCAATTCAACAAAATCCTACTCCGCTCGATTTGAGCTCTCTACTATCAGCAATCAACTCAATTGGTAGCGATGTTGATCTAGAGCAATTGAAAAACTTGCGTACCCAGGTTGAGGCACAAGTGATTAGCTTAAATAAGCAGATGGAAGAGTGTGAGAGCAGCAGAGATGAGGTGCTTAGAGAGATTGGTAATCTTGTCCATTCTGATGTGCCAATATCAAACGACGAGGAAAACAACGCTATCGTTAGGGAATATGGAACTATACTCAAGCCGGAGGACGTCGGTTTAGATAAGTTGCAATCTCATGTTGACCTAATAGAAATGATAGGTGGCTTGAATGTTGAAAAGGGCTCCATGATCGCTGGATCGAGAGGCTATTTTCTCATGGACACTTCGATCTGGTTACAACAGGCTCTCATCCAATATGCACTCAGATTTATCGACGAGCTTGGTTTTCAAACCTTGTATACACCATTTTGGATGAGAAAACAAATTATGGGTCAGGTGGCCCAACTAAGTCAGTTCGATGATGAGCTTTATAAGATAATATCTTCGAAAGGGGCTGAAGATAGTGAAGAAAAATACCTCATTGCAACAAGCGAGCAACCTATCGCAGCACTTCACCTGAACGAATGGATAAGTGCTAGCTCTCTGCCTCTAAAATATGGCGGCTATTCAACTTGTTTCCGCCAAGAGGTTGGTTCTCATGGTCGTGATACACGTGGCATATTTAGGGTCCATCAATTCGAAAAAATCGAGCAATTCATCGTGGCAGCCCCCTCCAAGTCTTGGGATCACTTCCACGAGATGATTGGAAATGCAGAAAAATTTTATCAATCATTAGAGCTCCCCTATCGGGTGGTCAATATCGTTTCTGGTGCGTTGAACAATGCTGCAGCCATGAAATATGACCTTGAGGCTTATTTTCCAGGCTCGCGAGCTTACAGGGAGCTAGTGTCAGTATCGAACTGCACTGATTATCAGTCTAGGCGTTTGCAGATAAGATTCGGCCAAACTAAGAAAATGAGCGGTCAGGTTGAGTATGTTCATATGCTAAATGGAACCCTTTGTGCTGTAACCCGCGTAATCTGTTGTATATTGGAAAATTACCAAACTAAGGATGGCATTCGTGTTCCGAGAGTGCTGCAGCAATTTATGCCACCAAAATTCAAGGAGTTCATCCCGTTTGTTCAAAACCAGCCTAGCTCCGCCACAGCGCAACAGCAGGATAAACCTGAAGACTGAATTTGAACCAGCTAGGAAATGATAATCAATCGCTGGCGAGATAATTAGTCCATGATCTTGTTCAAATAAAGTGTATAATTACGGCACGCAAGTATCATAGGTTATGATTATTGCGCGCAAGTTGCGGTTGACTTGCTCCGTCGTTCAATCGAACTAGAACCCGAGACTTGCCCAGCCATGCATCTCCATCTAGAACATTTTGTGGTAATTTTTAAGAATTTAAGTCCTAGTGATGCTGTATCTTTGAGCTATGCATCCTTGTTTGGAAGATGACCAAGTAGTGGATGCGTGATTCTAGCTTTTGAATTTGCACCATTCTATGGCCCTGGTGCCCTCTTCAAGCAATCTTCGAGAAGGCTAACCTCAGATCTCACCTCAGAGCAGCCTTGCAGTTAGTTTCACATTGTATTCCATTGGCATGGCACATTAAACATTTCTGATTTAACCTGCGCTGATTCATTTCTCAGGCGTTGAGTCGAGCGAGCGAAGAGGCATTAGATTTTGATTAGGCACAGGAGAGCCCTTCCTTGATATGATGATTAGATTATCAACTAATCCTACGCAAAACTCTTAGTCTGCGCAAACTGAATCAAAGAACTCAGTTTCTCAAAGCGTAACCCGTTGAACTCCATTGGAAGCCATGAGATGGGAGCAAGTTGGTCAATCGGAGGGTAATAACACCTGACACGCCGCTCATTGTTTGGGGTCGAGAACTAACTAAACTCAAGAGGTCATGGTCAGTAGCAAACTGGAGCGTAACCCTTTAGCTGTACTTCCAAGTGCAGTTTTTAATGATCGGGTGTCAGCCGCGCAGAATAAATAGTAATAACAATAACTTTTCGATGCACCGAAGCTTGGATAAAGAATCTTGATAAAAGAGCGGAGGTTGAGGTTAGAAGAAGAACCCTGTAGGCGTTGCCCAGCAAGCTTGAAGGCAAAAATCAGCAGGCCATGCAAAACATGAGCTTCCTGAAAAGGATTAAAGAGGCGGAAGCATACCTTACATGTTATCACTCACATAGTAGCATGTCTCTTACAAGTGTAAGGGTTACCATCCTTGATAAGCTGCCTTAAGCAGCAGACCTTTTATCCGATTACAAAATCAGCATCTGATGCAGCCATGATAAGATTCCTACTCGAAGATTGTCGCCAAATCAGGGGGCTTCAATGATTGGATTGAAGAAAGACGCATCTAGATCGATGCTTGAATGATCTGGAGGCAGCCGTGGAGGACCCACATGAAACGATAGTGCGCAGAACCTCATTGAGACTCTCTCAAAGCTAGCTATCTCCACCTGTTGCCGCATAATTCGTATTCATCGCATGCTACTCTGAGCCAAGCAAAGTTGAAGAATATACGATTTGGAGTCTGTTGACTGGATGAGAATTAATTCCAGTTTATGGCGATGGTTTTATATTCGCATCGATGCAGAAGTGACCGAATGTTCCCAGCAGAGAAACCAGCGAAAAACCATGAGTGGACAGGCTTGAACTTACCGTTAGCTCAAACTGAGAGCCACATTTTGGGTTATTATTTCACATTTATGAATTGGGATCGGTTGCAGGCGGTAGTTTCATCGAGATTAGCCTTGGCCTTCGGATGTAGAAGCTGCAGACTAGCCACGTCAAAGACGCCTACAATATCTCAGCTCAGCCTCCTCTAAGTGCAGCTAGTATTCTAAATTCAAAAAGCCAATCATTAACTCGCTGGCCAGGCCATCCGACTTCCCTATCCGCTAATTCATTCACTGGCGCCACTTCTAGCCGCTTCCGCGCTAGCCTTATCGAGCTTGAAGTCTCACTGCTTGCTTGTGCACAAGCGCACTGGTTCGACAATTCAAGTTCAAAGAGGTGAGCTCGATTCTCTATGGAGCTCAGCTTTCGAGTGAACCATGTACTTTATGCAAAGAGTTTTGAGCCCGCCCACTGGACAGTTTGTCTACTATTTCAAGCAAGCTCCCATGATGGGCTCGCTATTTAGCTTAAAGCTTGTCCAGTCTCTACTGCGAGTGAGGGTATAAAAGGGCGCCCATTCGTGCGAATAGTGGCATAGTAGTTGTCTGGAGAGGTAACCGGTGGCATCAGGGCCAATAGGAGAGCCGCAAGCTTTTAATTTATTTCAATTCCATCCAACATTTAGGCTCCCTAATGAATTCCTTCCGAAATTTCATCTGAGATAAGCAATGTAATAGCGCTTATCTAGAGCAAATGTTTTTATGTTAGATTCAATCAAAGGCACGGATAGTGAGATAAAATTCGTCTGCAAGCATCAATAAGAGCAAAGAAAAACCCCTCAACAAGGTTGCCGGCTTCTAACAGGAAGTTTGACCCCTCAACACGATGGCTTTAATCAGTTTATTTATTACCCTCAGCCTGTACAGTTTTGGCGCCCATTCAATCAACGCCGAGCTAAGGCCTCAGCCGCCAGTTTATGTAATCAATGATCGATCGCCGCAACAAAGCTCCAAATCACAACCGAAGCAATGGAACAACCAACAGCTGACTATAAAGCAAGAGAGCGGCTTAAGCGAGAGGATGGTGGCAGAGCAGCAGGTATTCTACACAGACCATCAAGTTCCCTACTACCACTCTTACAAGCTCATGGGCCACAACGATGCTGCCAATCTCAACCAAAGGCACCACCACCAAGCGGCTTATTACGAATTGAACGATCAACCTTGGTACGCGCGCAGCTCCGATTGGTCGCTATTGGATGCGTCGAGCGTTAAGGGCCGGCCAATTGGAGGAACAAAGGGCGGCCCAGGTAGGACACCTCAAACGGCAACAAAGAGAAGGTTGCCGACTGATCGCAAGCGCCCGCAGCATAACCCGTCCGTAACGGCGGCCAGTCCACCTGGGCAAATCGGTTCCACGAACAAGACCCTCAATCGAGTTGGCCCCTCTTCAAGTAAGAAAAAATTAGTCTGCTACTATGGCACCTGGGCGGTTTATCGGCCTGAGGGTGGCAAGTATCCAGTGGAGAATATTGATCCTTTCCTCTGTACTCACATAATTTATGGGTAAGTTTCGTGCAAAGGCTAAGTCCGTCTGTGGGGGGCGAACAAAGAAATCAAACGAGAGAGGGAGAAGGCTTTGACGATTGGCTTCGATTGGCGGTTAGTTTGTTTACTAAGCGGCCAACTAGTATTGACAACCTGTGGAGTGGGCCTTATTTAAAGGGTTTATTTTCCCCCCTTTTCTCGCTCCTCATCTCGCATACAATCACTTACTACCCCTGTCAGTGCTAGAAACATGGAAAGTGTTTGTGTTTGTTTGAGGTAGATTCGGTTTTAGCTTTCAGCGGATTGGGATTGAGAGCTAGCAGGTAGCAGCTGGCTGGTGGACAATCTAGACTTTGTTAGAGGTATTGAGTGGGCAACAATTAACGGGGGGCTTTTTTCCAACAATTGTTTATGTAAACAGTTTCACCGGTCTCAGCTATGACAACACGATCAAACCACTGGACCCTTGGAACGATCTGGAGGACAATTATGGGAAAGGCGCAATGAAGAGGTTTACAAATCTCAAGCGCATTAATCCCGATCTCAAGACGCTCGTTGCCATTGGGGGTAAGTAGTGGCCGGTTGCCACTCCACACGAACGCACACGCACACGCACACGAATGAGAGGTTACCTGTGGCCAAGGGTCGCGCCCGTGTTGTTTGCGCGCCTTTGCCTGAGGATCTATTGAGTTAGCTAGTTAGTCTAATCAAACTGCTCTTATCCACCAAACAACAACACGCTAAACAATAGGCTGGAACGAGGGCAGCGTCAAGTACAGTAAAATGGCCTCCGAACCAGAAGCGCGCGCAAAATTCATCCAAAGCGTGATGGATTTCTTGGCCAAATACAATTTCGATGGCCTTGATCTCGATTGGGAATATCCAGCAGCCCGAGGTGGTTACTCCTACGACAAACAAAACTTCGTTAAATTATTGCGCGAGTTGAAACAAGCATTCGAACCAAGCGGCTACCTTCTAACTGCGGCCGTTTCAGCTGGCAAGTGGTTCATTGATCCAGCTTACGATATTGGCCAGGTGTCCAAGTACCTGGATTTGATAAACTTGATGGCCTATGATTATCATGGCGGTTGGGAGACTAAAACGGGCATGAACGCTCCACTGTTTGGTTCGCCGAAACACGATTCGCGGGATGAGCTTCAATTGAATGTCAATTGGTCCGTTAACTACTGGCTCCAAATGGGCGCCCCAGCGGAAAAGATAATGCTCGGCGTTGGATCCTATGGGCGCTCGTTTACTTTGGACAGGGCAAACGTAAACGGAATCAACGCTCCCGCTAGCCAAAAGGGCCAAGCGGGCCCGTACACCCGCGAACCCGGCTCACTGGGCTACAATGAAATTTGCGAGTCCTTTCAAAGGCAACCCAATTCCTGGACAATAGTGCGCGATCCAGACTACCTGGCGCCATACGCTTTCAATGAGCGCCAATGGGTCGGCTACGACGACATGCAAAGTTTGGCGCTCAAGGCCCAGTTTGCTAAATCAATGGGCTTGGGCGGCATGATGATGTGGAGCATTGAGACCGACGATTTTGCTGGCCGGTGCCACGGCGAAAAGTACCCGCTCCTGAAGACAATGCGGCGCGTTTTGGACGGCGCGCTCGGGCCCCAGCCGCAGCCGGGCACTGGCAGGCCGCCGGTCGAGCCCACAAGCGGCGGCGGCCCCTCCCCTGCGGGCAGCAGCACGAGGAGACCCTCGCCAGTCACGCCCACCCTGACGACGCCCGGCCGCGAGGTGGAGGGCGAGGCGGCCTCCTCGAGCACGAGCGCGCCCCAGGGCTCCAGCTCGAGCAGGCGGCCGCCTGCCGTTGGCACAACTCCGCGCGCAGTAAGCGGCAGCTCGAGCAGGCGGCCGAGCTCCTCGAGAAGACCCCAGCCGAGCTCGCGGCCACCAAGGCCGAGCACGAGCACCAGCACCATAAGCAGCGTTAGCTCGACCAAGCGGCCGCCAGGGAGCGCAGAGTTTGCTTGTAGGGCCGACGGCATGTTTGCAGATCCGAGCAACTGTCGCAAGTTCATCAGGTGCGTCAGCTCGGGCGCCCAATTCGCGGTCTACAAGTTCGACTGCGGGCCGGGCACTGCGTTCAACGAGCAGCAGCAATATTGTGATCACATTTACAACGTGCCAAACTGCCAACAGGAGAGACTTGCGAGAAGGCTGCCCGCTTCGGCACTCCAATGGCCCTAGAAGCGCACTGGGGCCGAGATTGTGGCTGCCAGCCGGGCTGCGAGCGGTGTAGAGCGTAATGTAATGTAATTTGAAACTCGAATAAAGGAGCTGACTCGGCCGAGCTGAGCCTGGACTGGCCAGTGCCAATCCGCTTTGACCTCCTTTCTCCGCTCTCCTCCCCTCTTGCCCGGCCGCCGTTGGCCCACTCTGAGGGCGCCTATTTACCTTTGGCCCTCGGCGAGTGCGAGTCCCGCGCTGGCGAAGCCGCTCGCTGCGCCTCGCTCGGGCCGGAGAGGATGGAGCCGGCTTAGTGGATGGGGCAGAGCAAATAAAACCGGCAGCACCCAAGTTTGGCGCCAACCAAAACTTTGGCGGCTGCCACTTCGCGAGCCTAGTTAGCCGCAACTCGTTGCTCGCCTTGGAAAGGGCGAGTTTTGCCCCTCGCCTGGCGGCCGCCAGCTCCATCCGGCAGCCAGGAGGCGGGGGGAGCTGGCGCAGTGGCCAACTGGCTCCTGCTCGCGAGCGCCGCCGATAAGTGGAGTCATTAATTTGGGTCCAGCTCGATCATGATGAGTTTGGTTGGCCTGTCGCCGATCGCCAAACTCTCGCCCTCAAACTGGCTTCTCTTTTCGTCACTGGCGGCTAAATTGGTTTGCTCGCAGTGGCGTTTGTTCTCGGCGGGCCGAGTTTGCTGCCGCCGCTGCTGCTGGGGCCAAGTGGACGGGGTTTTATTATGGGCAAAGTGGGCGAGCGAGCTGGAGCTTGGAGGCGAGTTCAGTGTTTGTGCCGGCAGGGCGGTCAGCTGGGAGCCAAATCAACTTGCACCCCGAGCGCGGCCAATTCGAGCACGACCACTCGAGAGCAAAGAGTGGTGCCAGCTCGGCCGGCGCCGCAGCCGCCGCCGCCAGACCAAACCGGCAGCAGGCCGACTGGGCCGCCGATCTGCCCTGCTCTGCCCAGCTCAGCTCAGCTCTGCGCCCCACTCGCTGGACCGGGCCGACTGGACAACCGGCAATTCAGCCGAGTGGATGGGCACAAAAGCTGCACTGCCAACTTATCAACTCATTTTAATGGGCAACAGGAGCAGCAGCGGCGGTGGCAGCACCAGCAGCAGTACCAGCAACAACAACAACAACAACAACACGAGGCGGAAAACCCTCCAGGTTCAACTTTCTCTCTCCACTTCTCGCGCTCTTTTGTCACTTGAACTTCTTTCTTGGCGCCCAATTTGGGTTTGCTTGGTTTTGCGTTGGCCGAGGGGCCGGCGCTCGCTCCACCCTCGTCCTGTGTCCACCTCTGCGGCTAGCGCTGCGGTGTGGGACTGGAACACGAGGCCTTGGCCAGGAGCGTATCGCTGACCAGAGGCATGATCGTGCGGGAGCGGCGCCGGCTGCACCAGGGACGAGCGCACCTGGCGGCGGCGGCAAGCGAGCCCGCTTTTGGGGGCTCGGCCGGCCGAGCGATCAGCTGATCGGCGCCGTGGGTTGGGGGCGCACAGGTTGCGCCCGCTGCTCTGGAGCGAGCGCACGCACACGTTTGCGCGTACACAAGCTCGTGCTTTGGTGGCTCCGTTTGCGTTGGCGCGCGCGCGCGAGAGAGAGAGACAAGGAGGCCCCAAGGGCGCGCGACACTGACAAGAGAGAGAGAGAGCGGGCGGCCAATGCGCGGGGATTCCCATTTCGCTCCCATCTGTCCAGATATGGAGCAGCCGGCCTGTGCAGGATCCCAGAAATCAACCAAGCTGCTTACTCTCTCTCTGGGCCAATTGTGCTGCACAGGCCACTTCTGGGGGCTGCGCTTGTGCGGGGATTATATTTCGCCTCGTCCTCCTCGTCAGCCCTAATAGGTTGCAACGCGCGCACTGCGGCCGCCGCCGCCGCCGCCGCCTCCCGCCGCCGAGCAGCCCCGAGCGCACACACTTGCACTCGCCCACCAGCCCCAAGCAACCTCAGCCAGCACCAACGACAGAACAGAAGTGGCGCCACCAGAACTAGAACCTAAACCAGGATCGGAGGCAGAGCCAACACCGGCAGCAGCGCCAGCATCCGCTCGGCCGGCGCAACACAATGGGCCAGCCTGGGATTTGGCCCAGCTCGGGCTGATGGGCGCCCCCGTCCGCGGACGACAATCAACTTGCTCGACGGACTGCAGCTCAATTTGGACAGCGCCCGATGCCTGGGCGCCGCAAGAGTTGGGCGGCGCCGCCAGCTCGAGCGAGCGAGTGAGCGCCCGCCGCAACAGGTGGCTCAGGCTCATCCGCAGCCTGACGCAACAGGAACCCGGCAATGGCAACAAGAGCAGCGGCAGCAGCAGCAGCAGCA
>Ga0209372_1000070_pt1 | contig 81210 bp, 60 predicted proteins | sample AgamicAtPe_FD_187170 | JGI IMG/M metagenome (GOLD analysis project Ga0209372, IMG submission 187170) | Agave microbial communities from Guanajuato, Mexico - At.P.e (SPAdes) (version 2) | ecosystem: Host-associated > Plants > Phyllosphere > Phylloplane/Leaf | place: Guanajuato, Mexico | collected... | reverse complement strand
GATGGACTAGGAAGGGGGAAAAGAAGGCGATGGGACGAGACGAGACGAGACAAGACGCAATGTAGGGCGGATTAATAAGAGTAATTTTAGGGCTAGCCGGGTGCTAAGCTTTTACTGTTCTCATGATGTTAAAGCGACCGCGGAAGCAAGCTCATCGCTGCCAGCCCGCTTACATTTCTAGGAAATATCTGTAAATTTGAGTTTAATAAGAATCATACCAGCCTTTTAATGACGAACAGTAATCTAGGCTAATCTTCTATAGGTGGGTCTTTTCTTCATCCCGATCGGTTGATTCGTTTCTAATGTCATTGAAAAAACGTTCGGGGTATCTAAGAGCCGCTTCTGCCTTACGACTCCTCTCCTTGAGGCTGATTGCTCCTCTCTAAGAAGGGCGTTCAATTTCACTTGGTAGCTTGACTTGATCTTTGCCTCCTCGGCGGCGGTCAACATTGCGGCTTCGTCCCTCTTCCGTTGCCACTCTTGCACCTCTTTTTCCTCTTCCTGGATGAGTGTCTTCAAATCTCGCAATTTGTTCTCCCTTTCCTTCTCATACTTCACTCTCAGATCCTCGAGGGCATGGCGATGGGCCCGTCTCAACTCTTGAGTTTCAACTCTAACTCTCTCCTCTTCGAGATCCTTCTTCTTGAGCCATTCTTTTTTGATCTCAGCTAAACCTTTGGCCTCGCGTTCCAACCTCTTAACCGTCAAATTGGCCTCCTCTTTCTTCTCGATAACTCGCTTTTGGAATATCAACACCTTTCTCTCGGCAAACTCGATTTTCTTATCCAGAATAGTCGGGTCCATACTGGTTGCGCGAGTGGTCGTTGCACCAGTCATTGCTGTTTGCGTGATCGTAAGCGAACTAATTTTCAGCGAACCAACGGTCCACGAATTTCCCGAATCTTGCCCCGCGCGTTGCAAAACACGAACCAACTTCTGCGTATCCTATCCGTCGCGCAACATAGACAAACCCACGCAACAGTATCACTTTGATCTGACCAAACATTGCCAATAATATCATCATGGATCCAAAAGCAAAAGATGATAGTCTATACGATTTATTTAGCACACCGCCTGGCGATTTGGTTCTCACTTCAACACCAAACAAACCAAAGAAACCAGCGAAGCAGCAACGCTACAAGAAGCAACAGTCAACTAACCTGTGGGACAAATGTCTGAAATCCAATCCAGAACTTGCAGAATACGTGGACAATTTCAATCAATCACTTGAGGAGGCTATGAGTAAACCCTTGGACATGTCAGGAGATTAAACATCACAATCAACGCCGTCTCCGTCTTCTCCTCTTCATCTTTTGTTGCTTATCATAGTCGGCAGCCTCCTCATCTTCAACACGTTTGCCCTTGGGCTTTTTGCTATCCTTGCTCCTTGCGTCCTTCCCTAAAGTTATATCAAATCGTGACTCCATACTTGCCTCGACTTTTGCCTTTGCAATTAGCCGATCTAAGCGTCTGAAAAATTGCCCGGTTGTTTCAAACTCTCGCTGCTTAACTTTATCTGGAAGACCAAGGTTGCCTCCATAATCTTTGTTGCTTGTTGTAATAGACAACTTTCCCTTGCCCATAATGGATGATTGCCAGATTTCATTAGACCGAAGGATAGGAGGAGCGTTCAACTAAGAGTCGTAATAGTTGTAGCCGAGATACAGTTCGAGTGTTTGGCCATGTGAAGACTCCTCACTGAGGAGAGTTCACAAACATTGCCTGAATGGCGCGATCATTTAAATAGCCGCCAAAAGGTGGCGATATTACAGCAAACCATGCATCTATAGCTGTAAGTAGATTGGCCTTTGAAATGGGATAAAATAGACTTAAAATTGGCCTCATCACCCTATGGAAGTCACAACTATTGGTCAAATTGCGAAATTTGCCTTAAACTATTTCAAATTGCACCATAAACTAGCTTGAAGTTCGGGTCAGCGAGAGCGAGATTTTCCGGCTCAGGTGATGATGCAGCTTTTCGATTTGGTTGCGTCAATGGGATTGGAAGAAGCCCTTAGGAGGGAGGAAGGAGCATTGAATTTAGGATGAACACCTGAGGATGTAGTTGTAAAGCTTTGCTTCCTTTTCCGCCGCCTCCTCCTCCTCTTTCTCCTCCCTTTCCCTCCCTTTCAAACTGACGGCCGGCGGAACAGTCAACTTGAGCGGCCCGGCAAAAGTTGGAGCGGCTTTACCTATCAATACCCATCCGACTGCCATGTCCGTCCAATTGTGGACCGTAACTCGAAGCGCAAGCGGCCAGCTCCTTCCATGCAAGACTTAGCGGGTTAGTTAGCGGCTTAGTGGCAATCTTTATGCTGCACAGCGCCGGCCTTGCACAGTTAAGGTGGGCTGGCGAAAGTAGCAGGTGGAAAGCCAGCTAACCAGTTGAGCCCAATGTTTGTGAGCATGCAAGACGGGCGCTCGTCAGTGCTGCATAAGCGTCGGGAAACCGGCTCAGGCCGCTCATTTCCGCGTTCTGTTCGCCGAAAGGCAACCCACGACCTGGAAGGGGAGGGGAGAAGAAGCGACCGGCTAAAATGTAGGTGCTTGCGAGCCAACGAGCGCGGGGAAGGCGAAATGGGAGGAAAGGAGCCGGCGCCGGACACTAGAGAGCGCGAAGATCAAGAGGTGGGAGGAGGATGTGGATAGCTTGGATGATAATGATGATGATGATGATGATGATCAACAGGACAGACAAACATTGCCAGTGACCATTGGAGCTAGTCGTGCTTGAGTCAGCGAAAGCGGCAGTCCTGTTGGGCGTGCGGCTCGTCTCTCGCTAGTTTGCCTTCCGAGTGAGAGTGGATATATGGAGGGGGCTGGATTTCGTTGGTGGCGGTAGTTGAAGTAGCCATGAGCGAGGCTTCTCGGTGGAGGTGGTGGCGGCAGAGGCAGCAGCGGTAGTTATGCTAGGAAATGAAGTCTAAGCGAAGACTCCAGTGCCCAGCAGACGGCGAGTGGCTAGCGAAGGCGGCAACGCTTCAGGTAGAAGCAAAGCCGTTCCAGTTAGATATTGCACAACCATTGCCGACGAGGCTACCCACTAGTGTTGCGCCTCTTGCCAAGACCATCACCGATTTGTTGTGTCTAGACGTCTTGGCAAGCTCGTCAAGTTTACAAAATTCATTCGTCAATCGGACAATTTCATGTTCATGTTGTTTTGTTGAACGCGGTTTCACTTGTATTATTGTCGTTCTAGTTTGCTTACATTTGCCTCAGTCTTTTCAGTTTAAACTGACTAGAGCCAATAGCTGTAAGCACCAACGGCTAGGGAAGGAAAAGTGAGTAACTAACAGTGGGAGAGAAACTGGTGTTAGAGCGCTAGACAGGAACCAGAAACTCTCGTGGATGGAGAAAGGGCAATAGGAAACTTGTGGAGAGAATATCTGTCCTTCTAGGCCGCTTCAGTGATGCTGCTCGCTAATAAGCTGAGGCAACAAAAGTAGAACAGATGACCTAATTTGCATCCTAAGCAAGAGGAGAAAGTTGGAAGATCTTTCAACTGGCCAGAAGTGTGTGGTTTTTTCAGTTGAAATACTAATTTATTCAAGGGAAGGCAAGTTAAACAGATTCACTGGCTGCGAGGTTAACTAGGTAGTCGAATTGCGGCATTAGAGAATGCGAAACCAGACGCAAGGAGGCGAATGAATGCTCTGTGATAACCAAATTGTATCATATTGAATATTGTTGAGTTCATCCATGCGCATTCGTAGACTTGATTCAAGTGAATTTTATAAGTTTTCCGAAACATAAGTAAGTCAAGATGATGCCAAGTCAGAATCATATCACCTTTATAGCCGCAATGGGTTGCCTGTTGCTCTCATCTCTAGTCCACCGCACTGCAACCGGAACTACACTGTTCAACAAGCCCGAGCAACTTACTGAAAGTGTAGCGAAGTCTGGCACCGACAAGCTCGAGAGGAGAGGTGGTGGTGGTGGCGGCGCCACTTATGAGGCCGGAAGCGGATTGAAGACTCAACTTGCCATATCTCTCGAGCGGGTTAAAAATCCAGACGATTACGCGGGCCCATACAAGAGGAAGAAGAAATTTCCAATTACATGGCTGAGGAATCAATACCCAATGAACGCCTACTACAAGAAGAAAAAGAAGGCCCAAAATGGAAAAAATGGAGCAGATATAATGTCTGGCCAGTACTCAACCGACAACTTTGAAGTGCTCGATCCAAATCCCTCAACTTGGGTCAAGATTCCAGACCGACCAACCGCGAGCATCAAGTTCCAGAGCCAGAAGGGCAACGATTTTGCTGGCCCACCGCCTCTGCCACCGCCACCATCTTTACAATTCTTACCAAGCGCAGATCTCCTCCCGCCGCCTCACGGTGCCATATTTCCCGTAGCAACCCAAACGATGATGGCTCTGCCACCAAATCGACACGGAGTAGCAATGCCCTCTTACCATGACCCACTCACTCCCCCAGTCAATCTGCCCAGCAATCCAGTGCGCCCGATGCAGAGCCAAAAATCGTCTGGTTTGCTAACGTCAGAGTCGCAGAACGACTACAGCCGGGCCAAGCATACCGAGGAACCTGCAACAGGTTTTGGTGGTATAAGTTTGTCTTTTGGAAATGGTCGCAGCATCTCGTTTGGCGGCGGCCAGGGGCTGACAATCGGTGGCCGTGCTGGTGCAATCTCAATAGGAGGCAAGGGCAACGACAATACACCTGCCGCGAGCGGCTACTCAGAGACGAAGGGTGGCTCGAGCAACTATCCTCCATCTGGTCCTTCTGCGTCCGGTTACAGCAACGGAGGTGGATATGGTGACAACAGTTATGTTTCAAAACATCCAACAATGTCGGTAGATTTGCCGCGAAAGGGAAAAACAATTGTGCACGCTAATCTAGACATGGCTCCCATTAAGGTCCGGTTGCACTCTAGTCCACGCGTTAAGATAACTACCGGCTCGCGTGATCCGCTCGAGAAACCTGGCGACGACGAACTGGGCGAGATCGAGGAGGATATCTTTGAGCCACCGGAGCCATTCATTAAACAAAACTCAACCTCAACAAACGAAACTCTTAGCTCATCAACAAATGCAACAGCAAACGGAAATGAGACCACTACGGTTTCGCCCATGCAGCTGCAGCAGTTTGACGTGAACTCGCAGGGCTATAATCAGCAGAGGCTGGCATACGGTCAGCAGCAGTACCAAGATTATAATCAGCAACCTTTCCAGGTTCCCTTTGATGACGGTCCAGCGAGACCTCCGCATCAACTAGCCCAGCAGCCAGCGCAATCCGACCATCACAACAACCCACCGGGATCTTATTTAACCCAATCGAGCCAGTTCAATCAGCCTGCTAACAACAGACAGCAGCAACAATTTAATGGACAGTTGCCATTCGATGAGCCACCTCACTATCCATCGCCACAGAACAATCAGCCAAAGTATCAACATTTGAGCCATAACAGGGACCTATTTCACCCTGGCCGACAGCCACAATCGGCCCCAGTTGTGTACAATCAACCACCAAAGACTTTGCCTCTGCAACCGATCCAGTTTCAGCAGGAGCCAATGAACATGGTCCAACCCCAAAATCAACCGCCCCTACAGGCGCCCATCCAGCCACCGATGCAACTACCGATTCAGCCACCGATACAGCAGCAAGTACAACAACAAATGGAGCAGGTTCAGCCATTGCAAAATCAACCGTCGGTTGAAGACCAGAGGCCTGCTGTGAATCAGTGGCGCCAGTACTCGAGAGAGGCGCGCCAGCATATGAATCGTCAGGTTCCGAAGCAACTCGATCTTAGCTCCAACAACAATCAGAGACTCAACAGCGGTGGCCATCCGAACTCTATTGTCGAGATGCAAAGACAGAACTATGAGCGCGAGGGCAGGGATGTCGTGGATGCAGCCTCCTCCAATCAAGTTGGCTCCTATTCCATGGGAACCTCTCATCGGCCGCGAATCAGGCCCCAGTTATCACAGCTCAGTCCGGCTACAGTTTACCAAGTTTCTGGTCAGCAGAGTGGACCTGAGTTCATTAAGCCAACGCAATCAAATTTCAACAATCCCGACCATGTTCATCCTAAGCCATTTCACGATGCCAAAACTCCTAGTTTGAGCGCACAACCAAGGCCAAACACTCGAATTCAGAGCGCCAAACAACAAATCCAGACCCAAGAGAGCAATTATTATCCAGCAACTAGCCACAATCCAACAGGCTACGGCTCTCACGGTGGAGGTCCCGCATCCAACTATGGCGGAGATTCAAACACTAAAACTTACACCTTTGGCAACGGAGGCCTGTCAACCCAATACGGATCAGGTGGCAACTACAACTATGGGAGTGGCACCTACCCAAGCGACGGGTTCGATCAGAGACACTATGCGGCCAAGGTGGAAAAGTTCGATCCAGATGCCCATGACAAGCGCGAACGTTCCAAGGTTGTTCTGTTCCTCAGACCGAGGATATCGATCCACTCGGCAAACTCTTCAACCACCACAAAGAGACCCAAGAATGAGCAACGCTTCTTGAACGTTGTAAATAGACCGATATTCCTGAACTCAACAAACATGACCCACCATGACGAGGAATTCATTGATCCAGACCTGAAGGAGCCGATGGACATACCCTATGGTTATGGTTATGGCTCCGGCTATGGCTATGGTAGCAGCTACGGCCGCGGGTACAAGACCAAATCTAACTCTACCTCTACAACCAAGAAGCCAAAAACAACAACTACCACCACCACCACCACCACCACAGCCGCGCCCGAGCCAGAATCAACCACCGCCTCAACAAGCTCGAGCGACGGCACCCCAACAACCATCGCCTCAACCTCAGCACCCGAAGCCTCCTCAACATCTGAAAGTGGCTCATCGAGTTCAGAGAGTCCAACCTCAACTGAACCAAGTCTATCCACTTCAAGCGAGTCCTCCGGTTCTGAAGTTGAAAATTCATCAACAACTAGTTTGGCTGACGAGCCCCCCGAACCCTCGTCATCTGAACAACCAAGCGAGGAAACAAGCGCCAACCCGAACGAAAACTCCTCAAGCACCACAGAAACCTCCTCATCAACCTCAACGGATGGATCTTCCACCCTACCGCCAGAAGTTTCGATTATAGACACTGAAAAGTCCACCGAAGAGAGCAACACAAGTGAACTGCCAGAGCAAGTTTCCCCCGAACCATCCTCCTCTGAAACCCCGGAATCCGGCTTCAGTTCCATGAGCTCCGATGATTCAGCCGCCGACTTGGTGGCCTCAGCGACTGAGCCCACTCGAGTTATCACAACCAGTACAGCTCCTACTACCACCACCACCCCCACCACCAGCACAACCACCGCCAAAATGCCAGTCAGGTCTCGAACAGCCAGGATCTCCACCACCACGAGCACTTCTACAACTACAACTACGACGACGACGACCACCACCACCACCACCACACCTGCGCCAACAACCAGCGAGCCAGAACAGTTGACCAGCACAACAGTCGTGCCTGCCATGGTGGAAAATTTCACACAATCCCAAGAAACTGTCTCTACTGAAACGCCTGAGCAGATTTCAAGCAGCTCAACGCCAGTGACGAGCTCCGAAGAGACCTCAGAGTTCATTGCAGAGCCACAGAATCCGTCTAAAAGGAGCACCAAAACGGAGGTAACCAAAATGAGACAGGAAAAGCAGCAGCAACCGATGCTCTTGAATGCCGAGCTGATAGATAAACTGATGAGCAATAAGACCCTTGTTGGCCTCATGTCAAGCCAACTGAAGCGAGTTATAGACACTGATATGATGAGTGATGAGGAGAAACAACGGATTGTACGCCAGGTTTTCGATCAAATGATGGAGGAGAAGGTAGATTTCAGCATGAACAATGTTCGGTTGGCAGTCAAGACGGTGTCAAGTTCCTACAGGGCAGCAGCCGAAAAGCAGCGCAAGAGATCCTCGTCGGCTGGGCAAACGAACTTTGCCTATGGCACCAAAGGAAGATTGGTCAACAAATTGGACACGATCGATCCCAAGGGCTTTGGAAGGCGCGCTAACTCCGCAGAATCGAGGAGACGAGAGAGTCAGGTTAGAGATGGTCGCGCCACAGCCACAACGATTGCAACGATAACCTCGACCAGCAGGAGCTTTCCCGTGATCGATACAGCCTTAAAGCTGACTAAGGGAGCCCAAACAACTGGCAGCTCGCGCACGGACACTGATTCGATGTCGGCCAAAGGTGATGGCACAAATCAGCGCAAAGTGGGCGAGTCCAGAGATGCAAGCGGAAACCCGATTGTTGTGGTGCTCTTGCCGCAGGAAAAAGCGTGATAGATTACCCGGCCCCAAACTTGAATTAATTGATTGTACATTAGGATTAAACTCGATGAATAGTTAGATGAAGATTTGAGCCAAAAAATTCATGAGAGTGCAGCTCGATCGGGCCTGACGGCCAGACTTTTCACCTGTTCCTGTTCAATGCCCAGCGAATAAAGGCTAAAGTTTCGTAGCGCACCCAAGCATGTCTGAGTTTGGATACAATTGGTAGGTGTGAATTCTAAGAATAAACTCAGCCTATGTGAACACACGCTTTTACCTAGATTGTTCACCCTCGAGTATCGTCCGTCTTTTTGCTAGCTCGCATCAGTTCCCTTCAAACTGTTGCATCTCGTCTGCTTGATCGATAGCCCGATTTTGAAGCAAGATAGAATGAATCAAACAAAGATCAATCCAGTGCTTGCAACCAAGCCAAGGCATCCAAAACAAGTCGCTTTCAAAGATGGGAGATGCGATCGCCACCACGTGATTGCGATCTCATTTGGCTTAGTTGCCGCTCTTGCCTTGTACTCTACATACAATATCTGGCCAGATAGCTTCACTCGAGAGCGACCGATTTTGCTGGAAGGTCGTCCAGATTTCTTACTCAATTACGGTCAATTTCGGGCTCGCTATCCACGAATTCCAAGCCCGAGAGTTGAATTATCGGAAATCTCACGGCGTGAGCTCCTGTTCAATAGTGATTTGATTGCAGTTGGAGGGCACAATTTAGCGTACTTGCTAGGCAGACAAGCTTATGTCGTGGGCCAATCTCCCTTCAAAGCTGATAGAACTGCCATTGAGGAATTAGATGTTCTGGGCCAACTAGACAGCTTCAACTTGACCCAAATTATGGACACCCTTAAAGGTGGCGCACGTGACAGGCCAGTCAGCGGGCTATCCAATGCGAAAGCGGATGCAACTTTGCAGACCGGAGGAAAAATGAATCGATGGTTCACACGGATGGTGAATGGGGACTCTTACTTCGAGATTCCTGACTATCCCTTGGACCAGCAGCCAGATCCAGAGAGGCCCACTCATATCGACGCAGATCTTCGCGATTGCGCCGGCACTATCCAGAATCAGCTGCAATGTGGTGCCTGCTATGCCTTCAGCTGGAACTCCTTGGCGGCTTGGCATTACTGTAAACAATCCGGAAGGCCAATCAATTTCAGCGAGCAACATATAGTGGATTGTGGCCATTTGGCGAGACTTGGCGGTTGCGTCGATGGTTTGCTGCGAAACGTGCGAGACTTCTCTCATACTTTTGGGTTCTATCTGGAGGAGGAATATCCTTACAAAGGTAAGAGAGGGAATTGTGTTAAAGCGACCGGCAGTCTTCCAGTGCGAACTATCGACTTCAAGCGCTTAAAAGTGGATCGTAACGAATGGGAGCAGGTGGCCAAGGAGCAGCCAATTCTAATTGAGGTTCATCTGCCTCGCGACATCCTAAACTATCAGCGCGGCGTTCACCATGGAACAAATTGTGACAGCGCTCTTGGCCACGGGATGCTGCTAGTGGGCCACGGGCGCCAAAATGGGGTCCCTTACTGGCTGCTGAAGAACTCGATGGGCCGAAAGTGGGGCGAGAACGGTTATTTGAGACTTTCGCGCGAGGCTCCAATGGAACGGTGCTTTCGGACAGGTTTCATAAGTAAGTTTAAATTTCGCACTCTCGGCGAGGACGAGTATCATGAGTTTTATGACACCATCAAGTTTGAGCCCACAGTTCAACCAGAGGCGACAATTGTTGTAAATAAACTGGCATGATGTGTGAGGCAATTAGTAAACGTCACTGTTGTAAAAAGCCCCTCCGCTCAGTTTGCTTTTCGGGGGAGCTCGCGCTAGACCATATGTTTGGATTGGTTATGTAAGTCCAACTTGGAGTACGTCCGCGAGCTAATGAGGATCCTACGCCTAAAAGCTCACCGAGTTGTGGCCGCTGGTCCAGTCTTTTCTAAACCATGGACCATTCAAATGAAATGTCCTCGTCACCGTCACCCGTGAACGCTCTCGGGGGGAAGAAAGAGTAGATTCCAACTTGGCAGTTTGTTGACCTCTTTGCTAGATTACTAGCTTACCTGGTCCCTATTCCAGGAGAGGAAGTTGCATGCTAGTGCTAGCCGTGGGTATTACGAGTGGTCGGAAGCATTTGGAGCTCACCCTCCAAGTCGATTACTCTCGAACAATTGGAGGGAACGCTCCAGCAACGATTGATTGTGATGTCGGCTCTAGTCAACATAAAGTCGTTGAATAACGTCACTCATTATACAGCCATACGAGGGTGCTCATGGAACATGCCATACCATCGCATTTCCGCCCTGCAACCATATGTTTGCTGCAAAGCAATCGGACTTAAGTGATCTAGAGTTCGGATAGAACTGGTTCAGTTTTGGTGCAAGATGATGGCGCAAATCTATTGGTATTTGAGAAAAATTAAGTGCCGTCTTCACTCCAACAATCACACAAGCAGATTAACGCCAGTGGCCGGCTGGACAGAAGCTAATCGCTTCACCTGGCGGAACTGGCCGATCCTTGTGAGGAGCTGGCACGGATTGGATGGTTAAGTAAGCAGAGCGTTTGCAATTCAGTGATTGAGTTTTGTATAATCAGCTCCCGCATAACCAGTCAATCCATCATCGACCATGAATAAGCAATGAGTTTGTGCTCCTCTGATAGCTCCAGGTAAACCAGTTCTATTACCTCCAGACTGTGGTTATTGATATGACCATCAGGCTAGTTTAGAGTCCAGCAATAGTGCACTCTCTCCCAGCCAGTCCCCTCTCTCCCTCTATTGCGAGAGCCCAAGTCCAATAAGATCGGTAATGTGAGCTTGATCGCTATGCGTCTCGCTTTTGCCCCACAATCGCCCGATTTGATCAATGATATTTTGCTCCCTCGCTGATCCAAGCCACAACCTGAGTGCTCGTGCGAAAAGTTTGTACGCTCTTGTTTGCGGTAAGCTCCCTAGCCTCATTTGAGAACAGACACTTTACACCACCAGATGCGGTTCGCCCATGCGCAATTCAATAGAGGCCAGCTGTCGATTCTGAAAGTGTTGGATCTAGATTGCAAGCTCCGATCCACATAACCTGGACTCTCGTTAACCGTAAGCCTCTGCCGGGGTTCCTCCAGCCAAAAACGTGAACGTTGAGTCATAAACATCATTTCAGCCTACTGCTGCAATGTCTCCTGCAAAGAGTTAATCTTACCGACACCAGACTTAACAAATCAGAACCGACAGGATTCTAATGCCGGACGATGAGGATTTGGCAAGATTATCGACTTTTGAACGATCTTCGCTGAACTTGATCAGAGAACTGGAATAAGTTGCAACAGTAGGGGGAAGATTTTTGCTCATCAGAGTTTGTCATTTGAAGTAAAAAAAGTTTTGATTTAAAATAAATAGTTAAAGAGCTCAAATGGTTATGGTGAACGATTATGATTATTTAATCAAGTTCCTCACCTTGGGTGATTCAGGTGTAGGTAAGACATCGTTTTTGCACCAGTTCACCGATGGAAAGTTTGAGCCAAAGTTCATCTCCACGGTGGGCATAGACTTCAAGGAGAAAAAGATAGTTAGTATCGGACAGACCAACTCAGACCTCGAAGAAACTATAGTTGCTAAACCTTCAATTAACTATCCTTGATCAGATATATCGCTCATCGAAGGTCAGCAGTCGTAGCCGGAGAATTCACTTGCAGCTTTGGGATACTGTAAGTTCAGCTCTTTTTAAGCTTGATATCAAACAAATTAGATTCAAAATGGGACTGACTAAGAAACGAAAACAATGCAAATAATGAAAATTCAATGGAAATCGGCTTCATAGGCAGGTCAAGAAAGGTAGTAAACGACCACAGTGATAAGAGGAAGTGTACCTAGAATACTAAAATCATCAAACTCTCGTTATTCACAGGTTTAGAAGTCTAACAACTGCCTTCTTCAGGAACGCGATGGGTTTCATCATCATGTTCGACATTACAAATGAACAATCCTTTCTGAGCGTTCGACCATGGTTGGACCAATTGAGAATATACTCTTATTGTGAGAATCCAGACATCGTTTTGTGCGGAAATAAGGCCGATCAAGAGCAAAAAAGGGTCATCCCTTGGGGCCGGGCCAACAATGAGGCGTCCAAGTATGGAATCCCATACTTTGAAACAAGTGCGGCGACAGGACAAAATGTTTCAAAGGCTATAGAAGTGCTGTTGGACTTAGTCATGGTTAGGATGCACAAGGTTGTAGAAACTAGCGTACCAAAGTTGATAGAGGGATCTCTCAATGGTCAAGGTCCAGGGATTATCAGCATCAATTCTCTAGATTATGATAAGAAATTTACTGAAAGCACCACTTCCTGTCGATGCTAGTGAGCTTCGTAACAAGATTTGTGTTCAATCTGAGGGAGAATATTTTCAGTTTTTAATGTCAGCATTAAATTTGTATAACAATGTGTATTATTGCAGCTAGCAAGAGATCAGTGTTAGATGAGTGAAAGAGGGAGGGGGAAATCTGAGAATCAATTGCATTGAGGCCCTCGAGGATTACTATGGGTATCTGATGGATCACATTTGGTGTGATGGCATGACAGGTTCACGGATCGAGGGTGAAAAATTGAACATCCATTCCGGAGAATTCCGATTTTCCCAATAATCAGGTATAGTAAATAATGATTCGTCGATTCCGTCCTCGAGAAGTGTAAAATCCTCAACTGTAACCCGTGCTGACAAGAAAGGGTGAAAGATGGGTGCGTCAATACGGATTGGGAATCCTTCGGGTAGTTTCAGTTCAACAGTTTCTTTCAGCTTCTTAAAGTGCTTCAAGGGCAAAATAGTTAGCAAATCTATAAATTCGTTCTTAGTTATCGGGAAATCATCTGTCATTGCTATTCCAGCCTTGACTGGTGTTTCGACAACTTTGCACTTAATATCGCGGCCCAAGGTGGGAAACTTGCCAGGCTCTGAGCTAATATACTGTGACCAAGTAACACGGGTTGCCGGTGGAGGCGGAAGGGACTCACGATGAATATGTTCTTCTGAGTTGACGTCAACCGCAGAGTCGTTATTTTCGTCTTCGCCATCGTAACCTTGATTTGAAGTTTCCTCTGATTCATTCAAGGTGGGTTTTCTGCCGAATTTCAGCATGTGCACAGCACTTTTATAAACTTGTTTATTTCGTTTCATATCTTGTTCGCTCATGTGCTCACGGCGTTTCTTCGTCACGAGATACACATTGTTAAATGTGTAAATGGCCGCAGTGTACTTGCCAATCCTCTCGATCTTATCCGCTTTCCATATCCACCCACTAGTTGAACGGGTTAGCTGGATCTCATTTGATCTAAGCTCGAAATCCATGATATCATTAGACATGACCGCATCAACTTTCTCTTCGATGTCTCTATCGAAGCGCTTAGCATTGAAACATTGATACTGCTGTAAGTTGTGGTTCATAACAATCCACCTCTTCTCGTATTTGTCTGAGTAAATCAGGCTACAGGGCCGTCTCCTCCATAGTGAGTCTCTACTTAGTTCTAAATTAAGCAAGTTGGTGTCGAGCCTGATATTCCTGCCGAATTTGGTTATGACACAAGAGTCGCTTGGTAGCCAGCGGGTCAGGAACGGTACACAGGATTGGAATTCCCATTTCAGGATGAGACGATAGTTCTTAGTTTTACCTAATTTCTCTGCCAGCTTATGCTTATTCAGAGCTCCATATAGATCGTCTTCTAGGCGTAGGGCCATGAGACGAATGATTTCTCTATCACCGTAGCTACAGGCCTCATGGAAAGGTGTCCATCTATTCAAGTTTTTGCAGTCAATTGATGCCCCACATTGTAACAACGCACTGACAATCTCCTTGGATCTTCCTAACATACATGCCAAATGTAAAGCAGTATTGCCATGCTTATCTTTGTGGTTTATAATGTCTTTAGTTATGGACTTGTTCTCCAAGATTCCGTAAATACTATCCGTGTCATTATTGAAGACGGCTCTGTGAAGTGACAGATCATTGATATACGAATGGCCCTTCGAAGAGATTGCTGAGTTCACGTGCTGTGACTCGTGTTCCGAAAGAGCTTCGCGTGAAGGTTCAAATCCTGCACAATCAGGTGGTAAATCCTGATTCGCATCGACCGAGCGCCCATCCTCTCCTAGTAGATCTGATTGTTTAGAGACATCACCAGTTTCACGTGGGGAGTCTTCGGTGTTCGATACGGTCCCATCATGTTTTCTTCGCTCAAAATTCATTATGGTTCAATGAACGATCTATCTGGCAAGTCCTCCAACTTGGGTCGTTCAAGAAATTGAAACGTTCTGCAAATCCAACTCCTAGATTGAAAGCTAATTTTCTACCGGTGTCGTTGGACAATAATAACTCAAAGAGACTCGAATAGCGATCTTGTCTTTATCAGGATTAAATAAAATAAACCTGCGCTAAGATTGTTCAGGGTCCTCGTGAAGCAATAGGTTGAACGCTGAACAGTATTAGCTCTTCTCCCCTAACATTTACTTGATTGCTTCATGTTTCTCGCCATTGCTGATTCAAGCCGCTAATCGAGAGTTTTCAAGATCCTAGAGCAAATGATACGTGTTCGCAACTATCGCCTGTCGTTACTCTGTAAGTAGCTTATCTTGATAGCTGTTGATATGAGCTTGAATTTTCACCTGAGACTCACGAACATAGAGAGGGTTGCGATTGCGTGGCATCAAACTGATGGTTAGCGAACTTGTGATATATGTTCTATCTTCAAGAAAGAAAAAGTAATAAGCTGGGCATCAGTAGCGTAGTCAGAATCCTCAGATTCCATAAACTAATAGGGCACGATAGCGCCTCTTTGGCTCTCGGAATGATTGCGTACCCCTTTCTCGCTTTAACGTTTGCTTTTTCGTCGTAGGTTTAACAAGGCGAACAAAGTGTTTTGATAAATATGTTTGGTGGTTCACTTGGGCTAATTTCCAGTTGAAGATCGTTTATTGGTAACGAATTGTGGTGTAAGCTGGTCACGAATCACAACTGACAATTGCGTCCGATTTTATTTATTTTCAAGTCCCTGCAGGGCCTCTTACAACGACGACGTCGCTAGCGCGAGATACAAAATCGCCTAACATGGCCCAAGCGCACACCAACATGCACGAGGATTTATCCTTCGGATTCTGTGCTACGACGTAGGCTCTCCATGCGCGAGTTCGATCCACTTCAGTCACCTTCGTCACCGTTAAAATTTGATTGCCTTCCATCATCAATATGGTTAACTCCGAGAATAACCATGCTTTCTCTCAGATTAAACCTCAAGCTTATGATAGCATAGATAGAGCCTTAGTTGGGGCTCCATTCCAGCAGCCAGATGAGCTCGGCATTATGCTGACGTGTATGCATATATAAGCCTTCACCTGAATGCCCTATAGACCCTACGAGTTAGTCTGGCCAAATTTGAGAGACGATCAGAGTCGTTATTCTTATTTGGTGTGGAAGTCCAATGGGTAAGCAAGTAGAGCTCGCAAATTGGAGCTCTTCTATGCCCATTCCAAGGGTGGAACTGGCATTCGCATCCCATTCATTCGAACTGATGCTTGCTAATTGGGCCTCAGCTAGTTAGTTCGCTCCATCTGTTTGGTTTGGTGCACCCTCTAAGATCTGGCTCGCTCCTAGCTGGCCTGCGGAAATCTCGTATGAGGCAGACTCGCTTTGGCCACACTGGAGGGTTGTACTCAACTCTGACATTTCCACTGTCAACCACCCAGCAGAACACCTCGAAAATCAGCTACTGTGCCGACCATTTGCGCCGTGCTCAGAATCTGTAATTGAAGTCGACACGGATTCTCTCTAGATTGAAATAATTTGGATGGCAATCACGAGCAGATGATCGGCGTTCTGATATACCTGTTGTAATAGGCAACCCGACAAGATCATTCACAAGACTGAGAAACGAATTGTATGCAGATATGCTGCAGGGTCCCTTGGAGATAATTTATCAATTGGCGCCAGGGGTGAAACTATATCCTTGATTAGCTAATGCCTCTCAAGGCTTTTTGTATACAAGGTAGCAATTCGACGCGATGAACTGGCTGATATCTGGCCTTGTCCAAACCCCTGTGAATCACACGAAGCAGATCATTGCTTGTCTTTGTTGCAGTTCTTGCTCGATTTTGGTGGCTAGATAGGGCAAGTTGGTCGGTGAGCGATGATAAACAGATTAAATAGCCTTAATCTGGACCTTGTTGGCTCATTCCTTCCAGTTGCAAGAGGAGAGAGGCTTGTTTGGGCTAAACAGATGGGCATCTCTCTCGCTGGCATCTTGCGATATTATCGCGAGAAAAAGAGCCAAAGATAATATTCCGAATTCGTGCTCATGTTTGCTTATCCCCTTCCAGGTGGTTTTGGTGGCGCCGGTTGATTGTGGAAAACGAGTTTCAATCCGCCCTCAGGGCGTCTTGTTGACAAATTTCGGCTGACTGTCGCCATGAAGCTGGGCCGCTCCCTTTCCCTGCGATTAATTAGAGGGACGAGCCATGATTAGGGCTGAATTTGCTGGCCACCAAAGCAAGCCGACTTTGTGGACCCAAAGGGGAGCAGAGAGCTTAGAGTTAAGCGCCAGCGCAGATGCATACAAGCCTCCCAATCTTAGCCCGGCTTCCTGTGCGGGCCGCCTCGCGAGGAGATCAGGTGAGAGTGGAGTTGATAGGTAGACGGATGAGCGTTCTTCGCCCCTCAGCTGCTTCAGTTTCGAGCGCGTGTCTTGGTCCAAGCAACGACTAAAGTTTTATGATTGAGCAATAGTTAGCCGACAAGCTTAACCAAAAAACTTTAGTCGACTATGGACCTCGGAGTTTGCGGGCAGCTGCAAGTTAAGCTTGGTTCTGGTCTCTCTCTCTCTCTCTCTCTCTCTCTTCGCGAGAGAGAACGCGAACCAATTCCGCCGCAGATGGGCGAGTTGCGACCAACAAGTTGCGTTCGCGAGAGATGCGAGCGGCCAAGCTGAACTCAGGCCACACGTAACAGATGGAGCGGCAGTTGGCCGGCCGAGAGAGAAGCGAGCGGCTCGCTTGGGCTCCCAGCGAAACCTTTGGCCTCCCGCCCGCCGGCCTCTGCGAGCCTCCGAGTTTGCTTGCCTCTTCCTCTCATCTGGTGCCACCTGTTCGCTTGTGCTGGCTTTGCGGCGATGGTTTGGTTTGATTTCGGTTTTGGTTTTGGTTTCGGTTTTGGTTGCTGCGGCCACACACAAGCGCATTGAGACTCACCTGATCACGCCGACGCTACCGCTGCCGCCTCCTCCTCTGCCGGCTCAAGCTCAAGGGCGAGCGGCTCGAATTAAAATCCGAGCGCAGAACCCAACTGAACTAACTGAAGCTCCATCTAATCGCAGATCGGCGAGCGGCCACGCGAACAAACTCGCCCGCAAGACTCGCCACTCAAACACAAACCCGCCGGCCTCCTCCTCCTCCCTTTGCTCGTCCGCTGCTCGTCTCGGCCCGAGTGTCGCTGACAAGTTGGACGGAGTGAAGTTTGCTCCTCAGCGCGAGATTTGCGGCCAAGATAGTGGCGGCGCCGAGGGCGAGCAAGCGGAATACGAGCGCCCAAGGCCGCGCGGTCTTGCCAGCGCTGGGCGCCGGCCTTGCGGCGGAGACCTTCGCCGACCTGGCGCGCCCGCCGAACTCTCCGCTCGCTCGGCTCCGGCGCAGCAGCGAGCGCCGCCTCCCGCGAGCAACCGCATCGGGGGGCTGACCGTCGTCAGCTGGGCCGCCGCCGCCGCCGCCGGCCGCCAACCGCAACCGGTGGGCCGAACACGGCAGAGCCCCTCACCCTTCATCTGGCTGCCCGTTGGCGTTGCGGCGCCGCTGGCCGTTGGCCCCCTCTCACCAAAACCTCCTTCTCGTCCTCCCTGCACTCATCCTCGGGCCGAGGCAGCGAGCGAGCGAGCCAACTTGCGCCCCCCTCTCCAAACCCAAGCCCACTGCTCGCGCTCAACCGGCTAGCTCGCCGCCCTCTCCCGCTCACCTCTCGGCCCTCGCACTTGGCCCCGCGAGCCGACTAAGCGGCGGCGGCGGCGACTCCACCTCGCGCGCTCAGTGTCGCTGAAATTTGCAAATTCGCCCCACGAGTTTCGTTCGCCAGCTGCTTCTCGCTTGCTGCTTCTGCTCTGGCCGCCGCCGCTGGAACTGGCGCTTGCGTCGCTCGTTTTGTCTCCGTCACCGATCGAATTGTTGTCGTTGGCCGCCCGTCGGCCGGCTGCAAGGCGCAAGCACAATCTCGGCTAATTTGTTCGTGCAACCGACTCGACTCGACTCGACTCGACCAGACTCAACTCAACTCAACTCAACTCAACTCTGCCAAACTCAACTCGGCTCTTTTCTCCTCTCCTCTCCTCTCCCGTCGGCGCTCGACTCGCTCGGTGGCGAATGAACTTGGACTCGGCGCACTCTGCCCGCTTGTGATTGCGCGGCTGCAAACTGGCTGGCAAGTCCGCCGCCGCTGCCGGCTTGCGAGCGGCCGGGCCGGCTGAGCGGCGAGCCGAGAGGGCCGCCCGGCGCTGGCGCTGCTGGCTGGCCGGCCGGCCGGCCGCCGAACCGTGTGACTGACGAGCACAAACGAGCCAACAAAACTGAGCCGCTCTGGGCAGCCAACTGGCGAGTGCGCCACCGCCGCCGCCAGCATACATGTTGAGCCGGTGCGGTTGCGGCGCGCAGGCCAGCGCGCAAGGTTTGCGGGCGGAGCGAGCTGGGCGCGTTGCGCCATCGTTGGGTCGGGCGGCGCGCATGCTTGCTGCGCAGCGGCCGCCGCCGCTGGCGCTCGCTCGTCACTGTTGTGCCGGCCGGCCGACTGCTGACGAGAGCCGAGCGCGAGCTTGCGCGGCCGCCGCTAGCTGGGGGCGCGCGGCTGGCTTGCGGGCGCACATGGCCGGTCAGCGTGGCCGGCGAGCGAAGGGCGGAGGGCGGAGGGCTGACGGCGAGCTTAACCCGAGCTGGGCCGAGTTCAGGCGGCCGCCAGCCGGGCCGGGCCGGCTGAGCCCGGCTCAAGCAAGCCCGGCTTTGCTCGGCTCAGAGCTCGCCGAGTCGCGGCGGACAACAACAATCCGCCGGCTGGCTGCGCCGCCGCGAACAACAGGCGCGCACAGCCGGAGAGGGAAGGCGGCCTTGTTTCGGGCGAGCGGCGAGCAGGCTGCCTGGTGGCCGCCCCCGAGCGTAGGTGAGCGCCGAGCGCCGCGGACGCAACCGGCCCATCGGCGACTCCTTCTCGCCAAATTAATCTGATACCCATCAGGCCCGTGGCTCGTTCGCCCGAGAAGAATTCAATCGCGTGACTGCGCCCGCCCGACGGCCAACCCGCTGGCAGCCATTTACAAACAAGCACGGGAATCAGTCACAGGCGGCCGAGCCAGGTAGCAGCTCGCCCGGCTGGCCGGCGAGAGTTAGCGCCCAACAAACGTCGTTTTGCTCGCCGAGCTTGGCGGCCGGGCAGGAGGAGGAGGAGGAGCCGGCGGCTAGCAAGACGAGAAGCGCCGGCTCATTGACGGGATTGGCCCTGAACTCGGCGAGCGGCGGGCGGCGGCAAAAGGCGGCGCGGATTCCCGTTTAGGCTCGCAAATGGAAGCGCCGGCGAGGAGGAGCCCATTAGCGTAGAAGTGGCCTGCTGGACGCTCTCAGCGGATTGGACGGCGCAAGTCGGCGAGATTGAGCCCGGCTCAAACAATCCACTTAGCGCGCATTCGAGTGTCATTGGCTAACGAGCGGCCGGCAGTTCGGCTGGAGCGCATGCGGCCGCTTGTTGCGGCGCCAGCCCGGCCTCCAGGGCGAGCGGGCGCAACTGCGAGCACCAGGCTACAGGTAGGCTCGGCCCGCGGCGCCAGCTCGCCCGGCGCAACCGTTGCTCCCGGCCTCCCATTGGCCGCCGCCGCCGCCGCCGCCGCCAGCTGCCAAGTGCAACCACCACTAACCCTGTCAGTCCGAGCGGCCAACCCGTGGGCCCCGCTCGTTACGGCCAACTTGGCGCTCGCAGGCCGACGCGCTGGCGCCAGTGCAAATGGCGGCGCCTCCGCCGGCCGCCATTTGCCCCTCGCCGGCCCTCCGCTTCCGTCGGCCGGCTTGCAGGCTGGCGCCGGCCCGGCTTAGGCTGCCCGTCCGGCTCAGACGGCCGTCAGACTGGTGGGCAAATTTAATTGCCAAGCAGGCGCTCGTTGTCCTATCAGCGTCGGCCAGGTTGGATGCAGTAAATCAGCGGCGGCGGCGGCGGCGGCAGCGGCAGCAGACCGAACACGAGCCTCCGAGCGAGAGCTCAGAAGCCAAGGCTGGCGCCGCCGCCGACCTGGCCCCCTGCTCGCTCGCTCCCCCTGCCGGCCGGCCAGCCTGCGCCCAACGTGGCCGATCCTGGACTGGCCACTTGTCTCTGCCGCTGCTGCGTGTGGTCAGCGGATGGGCCCGCCGCTTGCTTGCGGCCGATTGCGCAACCGCAGCCGGCGTAAATGGAAGTGGAAGTGGAATTGGAAGGGGACATGGAAATAGAGGTGGAAATGGAAACCAACCGCAAACACCTGACACCGCCAGCCCAAACTCGAGCGCGCGCCTGTCCCTCGCTGACACTTATTGATGGCTCCCCAAAGAGTCTCGTCTTGGGCGCCACCCAAACTGGCCCAGGTGCAGCCAGCTCGGCTGGCCGCTGGCGTCTCGGCTGGCGGCGCTAAGCTTGTCAACATGGCTCATTTGTGACACACTGACTCAGCAAGCTGTCGTCGGTGTTGGTTTTGAAAGAAAAATTGACTCAATTAATATTGTTGCTCCAAGTGCGCTCATAGGCAAAGTGGGCGCAGAATTGGAGTTCTAGTTGGCGCTTGCGATCGGAGCTGGAGTTTAAACTCGAAAGTTTGTCGCGAGCAGCTCGGCCGGCCGACGAGGCTCGAGGTTGGCCAGGCGGCGCGCTGGTGGCCGAGGCGCGCTGGCTCTGGCCGAGAAATTGGCTAATCGGCTTGCTCGCCGCCAACCTCGGCCAAGATCTCCGATATCAAGCGCGCTTCTCGATTCTAATGATAAGACTTGGAGGTCGACGGGCAACATGGCCAATGGGGAGGCTAAGTTGGAGAGAGAGAGAGAGACCTTCTCTTTCTCCTTCGCTCTTTCAGCTTCCAAGCTGTAAAGTTTTCAACTTTACTCAATTAATTTTATTGTCCAAGCAGCAGCGAGGCTGGCGGACGGGCGAGCTGTTGGCCGGCCAGCGGCTCGCCCGAGAAACTGACAGTAAGTGCAGACTTTGAGCCAGTTTAACTTGCTAGCTGAGAGGATTCTCAAAAGTTTGGCCAAACTTTGAGTTGCACCTCCGAAGCCAGAGTTTGTCGCCAAGAGTCAAAGCAAGGGCAAGAGCAAGAGGAGGAGCGAACGCGAGGCAGAGACAAGGATGCGGCCACGAAACTAGCCCCGTGGGCCGCTCACAAAAGGGGGTCTGTTTTGTTCGAGTGACAGGAAGCCCTAGGATGGGCGAGCGAAACAAAACGGAGCCCGAAGATCGGGACAAATCAACGGGCTTGTTACTCAACTCGCCTTAACAATCAGCCTCAGCCTCAGCCCCAGCCTCGAAGCTCCCGAACTGGAGCCACCGCAAGCCTGGCGTGAGCCGCCACTAGCTCGCCTGTCTCGCCTCTCGGGTCTCGCATCTCTGAGGCAGCCAAAGCGGCCGCATTGAGCGCACGTAACCAACTTATGAAGGCTCATCTTCAAAGCCATCCAAGCTAACTATTTTGGCCACAAACAACAACAAGCAGCCATCGATCGGCCTTGTGTCTGGCGCCCCACTCGGGGCCAAAATGGTCCCATTGGTCCCAATGGCCGGGCTAAAGCGACGATAGAGAGAGAGAGAGAGAGCCGGGCCGCAATCTTGGCTTGCTCATGGCGGGCATGACTGGGCCTGTCGGGCGCACTCTCGTCGATTGATTCCCCACCCGCAAGCTGTCAGCGCCCATCGACAGGCCTCCCCCTCCGCTCGAGCTAGATCTTGCCTAGCTGCCTGTGCCTAAACTCACTTCATTAGGCCAGCACATCGAGCTTACGCAACCGACCGAGTTCGGCGCTCTCCTTTTGCGACCAAATTGTCACCAATCGTTTCGCCATCAAATGAACTCGCTTTTGTGGGCATGGAACTGGACCGAGCCTCTCATAACAAGCAGAAAGCCGCCAATGGTGCATTTGATCTCTCTCACTTGTCGACTTTTGCTCCCATTGGCTTGGCTACATTCAACGAGCCTCTTCATTTGTATTCAATCAAGCTAATTTGCAAGCGAATGCCTTAATTATCTCCTCCGCACCTGCAACCACAACCGCAGGCGTAAAGGCGCACAAAACATCCTTTGTCGGCTCCCTTCTTTCGTTAGTCGCATCGTAAATTTATCTAACTTTGTTCAAAGCGTCACAAGTAGATTAAACGATAGCGCCCAACAAGAGAGGAGCTGCTAATCTCCTTTCGTTCGCCTTCTTTTGTAACCGAAACCTGCAATTCACTCAACTTCGCCCAACAACAGCAACAACCCGCGTCCATATGTTGGTTTTTACTATTACTACTATTATTATTGGAATCATCATCGTGATCATCATCATCGGCTGCGGCGGCGGCCCGAGTGGCGGCCCGAGCGGCAGCTCCAACGGTGCCAAACTCGAAGCCGCCGAGCTGAATGAGGGGCTTTTTGTCACCAAAGCGGAAGTAAGCCGGCAATCAGTTGCCAGAGCGACTTCACGCTGATCCCAGGTCGTCAAACCCAAGTCTCTCTTCCTCCTCCTCCTCCTCCTCCTCCTCCTCCTCTTCCCTCTCCAGCCGCCGCCACTCTTGGCGACACATTAGTGCCATGGCTGCTAGTTCAAGGCTGTTTTTGTGAAATAAGAGAGGAGAGAAGTTTAATGGCTGCTTGTATTGTTGGCACTCGCTTGATGGTGCATCCCCCAAACGATCTGTGAATCCTGTTGCAATGCTAGTTTCGGTTGTTGTTTTCGTTCGTTCGCTCTGCCTTCCTCTGTTCCTTTGCCATCTCCATCGCAATCGAAACGGCATCAGCAGGAGTGGCCATGGCGCAGGCTACAACTCAAACTGCAACAGATCGCTCGACCTCCAGCTCCTATGCAGGTGAGTGAATTCCCTCCACCAGCTAGCCTCGTACTCATAGCCGTGGTCGTACTTGTACTCGTATGGAGATCAGCAGGCATCTCACTGCCATTGCAAGCGGCGCTCGCTGGCCATTGTTGTCCTTTCTCGCTCTCTGATGCAGCAAATCTTGCTGGCAAGATTAATCCACCGACACGATCAGGCTAAATCGCGACTTAATGAACCAAGTTAAAACGAAGAGCGGCTCTTTGGGTGACGTAAGGGTTGAATACGAGATGAGCAACAAGCTTGGCGCAAGTCAAAACTAATGGCTGGCACGAGGAAACACACTCAACCCTCTCCCACGCCTTTCTCCACAAGCTTCCTGCTTATCACAAAACTCGATCTTTTATTGCCCAAACTCGGGTCAAAAGTTTCGATCAAAGTAACACGATTGTCTCCGGCTAGTTCACAAATAAGCAAGCAAGCCAGCCAGCCCACTCAAGTTCACAGCCCGACAAGCGCATGTCGTTTGCTTGCTCGCCCCCCCCCCTCCGTCTATATGGCAACCAACTCTTTGGCTCCGTCGGCCTTAAGCGCTCGGCTTCAAATTGATGGATTCAATGAGTTTATTTGGGTCTGCAATTGTAGTTGCCCGCTCACAATGCTGGCCATCACCGTCTGACTAGATCAGCATTCAAATGTGCTTGACAGGAATTCTAGTGCTCAGGTGGGATGGCAATTGCCATTGAGATTAGGAAGTGGGCTTGAATGGGAGGGTGGCGTTTTTACCCCTGCTCATGATCTTACCTTTGCCTCGGCTTATCCTGGAGTTTCAAGAAGGCGTCATCTTGTTTTGAATTCTCTTCTAAAGCCATTCCAATTTTAGCCATAACAACTCGAGAGCTCAATCCACTTACTCAGGGGAAAAACTAACCCTAAAAATGTTCATCCACAAAGCGCCAAGTTGCGCGCTTTAATATCAACCTGCAAGATGCTACATGGTTATAATTCAATCAACACACAACCATTATGTCACAGGCTTGTGAAAGAAGGTGACGCTTATTAAAAAGTTGGTGTCGTTCCAATCCTAGATCAAAGTGATATGATTGATTACATCTCCTCATCCACTGGTCCTGGTTGCAGCTCAAATTCATGCTACCCATTGGACACTCAAATTAGCGGCAGCATCTTTATCTTGGGCACCGGTTAGTGACGAAGAGCGTGACTAATCGTTCCGTCTCTTGAATTCTAGACAGAGTAGAGACAAGTCTGGCCGCTCTCTCATCCAAACATTAGCCAACATTCCAGCCGGCTATCTACTCTCGAACTAACACTGCCAGCTCCATTAGCTTCTCCTCTTGAGCTAGGAGCGAGGATTCCAGTGGAGGTTCTAAATTTTGATATAAATCAAGTTCGAACCTCGGGCTTCGAAATTTGCCCCTCCACTGCTCGGCAATCGAGGAACCGATGGCCAGTTCAATTGCTTCGCATCATCTACGATCGCTAGATTTACCTTTCAACTCCATTAAAGTCAAATCTATATCACCTCGACCGCTTCCAGTCTTTCACTGATCAATTACCTATCCTACAAGCGTAGGCTGACATTCTCAGGTAGCTAGAGGTTTCAGCTGGCCAAGACGAACTGGCCACCGGAATCTTGGCCAAGATGATGAATTGGAGTTTGAAAGGAGCTGGGCGCAATTCAGCGGCTCGACCTGGCCGAGCTCATTAACTTCGTGCATACTGGCGCCAGAATCAAGTTGCTCTTTGCCTACATGCTATCGACATTATGGCGCCGCTTTGCCGGCTCTAAATTTATGGCCAACATTTTAAAGCTAGCGTGTTGTTCCGCTTAAGAGATTCTTCAACGCCTTTGTAAGTAAAATTCTACACAATTTCAGGCATACTATTAATGATTCTTGCGCAAGCGTTGCCTCTCCTAGTCCGTGTCAAAGAGCTTGGCTCGATTAGATAGCTTAATAATAATAAACAGTGACAATATTTGTCCCTCTCGCCGGTCGGTCGGTCGGCCAACTTCTCGACGAGAAAACCCTCCTGTTCGAGAACTGAGTCAACGAAAAAATTCTGCTCGCACTGCAACAGGCTCACTGGCTTAGAGATTTGATGATGCATCTCACTAACAAATTTGCACTTCCCTCTCATCCTCGCACACTTCTTAAGTATTTTGTTCCCGTTCCAGCCATGATAGAGCTGCAAGATGTGCATTAAAATTTCTTTCGCTACCTCAATTTGTATACCCTGTCAGAGTAGAGATATAAAACTAGAGTAGACAAGCAAGGCTACGGTTTATCTTGAAATATCTCGACTGCAACGAAGAAACTGTCTCGCTCGTGTCGTTCATTTACTGCAGTTAGCCCAGCCAACGAACGAACGAACGAAAGACTCGCTCGCAGCGAGACGCAGTCTCAAACAATCGACTCCAATGCGGATGCTTACTTAGTTTTGACTCCAAGATAAAACCATCGTCCACTTAACTTGAGCCAAGTCTACTGCTCTTAGATCCTGAGACTCCAAAGGCTGGGTAACTTGAGTAGAAAAGAAGGTAGAGAAGGCGAGCAGAATGTTGGAGTTAAGTGATAATTTTTCATGAAATTATCACTTGCGTAATCTTCATCTACCTCATGCTCGGTTAGGGGCAATAACACGCCAGACTATGCTCCCCTCCATTTGTAGGCCTAGACATTTGACGACATTCTATCCACCCGCCTTTACAAGTTAGCCAGAGGAATTCTCCTTCCATCAGCTGATTCTATAGAATCCAAACTTTTCCCAAGAAGAGCCCCTCATATTGTCTAAGCACCCTGAGCAATGCGTACATTGCAGAGTAACACCTCGACAATTGTTATGACACCAATCCAATGCACTAAGCCCACCAACACCGAGTTGCACCTGTCAGGCAAACCCTTTTCGCTCTAGCAGCGGCGGCGTTCGCCTGTCAAAAGTGAGCTCCTCACTGTTACTCCGTAATTGGCCCATAAGTTTGGCTAGACATTCCAGCATTAGCTGGTCGGAGGGATTGGATATTATTTGGATGCGTGGATTTGCCTCAGCTGCAATCATGGCATCTTTCTTGTTAAGCGATGGGTCGTTGCCAATGGCTTAAGGTTAGTCAATGTTTTTGTAATTATTTACTCGAATAGAACGTCAAGATGAATGTCAGCCGAAAGAGAGAGAAGGAGGGAGAGAGGGTTTGCAGTCGCGGGAGTTTGTTTATTTGGTTAACAACTGTGTAGCTACTAATCTAAAAGCTCAAAGAGCCAGAACAAATACGAGGGTCCATTGAATCTTTGTTACTAAACTTTGGTTTTGTTCAATGCTCAGCTCGGCAATGCACAAGTTGACTCTTGCCTCCCGAGCTGTTGGATTATCTATCGCGGCCAAAGCTAGCGCCAGAACAAGAACTACCAGAACGATGACAGAGAACTCAGAACAGGCTCGCATGACATTGATTGATAGGAGTTCATCAAGATAGTCCGCCGTCATCCATGGGCAGGCAGCAAATTAACAAAATAAGTTGTTGCAAATTATCCCGAGAACATGGATAAGTTGCATTGGATAAACTATGTCTCGATCTGGATAGTGCTTAGACTCGGTGAACAACCTTCGTTCTCGGGCAACGAAAATCTCGAAACAAATTAGAAAACAAACCTGTTTTTTACCTCAGTAGATACAAAGTATCTAGCTCTTCTTCGTTTGTTGTGCTAAGATGAATTCCGGTAATGCGATTGATAATTGCAGTGCATTACTCAAACTGAGAATGCCAGCTAGAGTTAGATAGTGGAATTCTCAACTAATAACATCGATAAGCTAGAAGTAATCGTTGCGTCTTGAGACGAACCATATTTGTCACATAACTCATATTCATTTAAAGAGACTGGATTCAACTTAAGATAGAGTAAGTTAGTCTGCCACAACTCATCCACCGCCCAGCATGTGGATAGATGGCAATTTGGTTTCTCCTGCAAAACGGCCGGATGCTTGTCTGCGCGCCTCGCTCATGCTGCAGACAAGGCTGCTTTGTCATGCTACAAACACATCGATTGCCCGAAAGCTCCTAAAATAAACTGCATCTTCATATATAAAGCCGAGACCATGAGAAGCCAACGTCAGTGTTTGCGACTCTTAAATGTCCGTATTCCTGCAATCGTTGAGCTCCTGAGCTTTTCAGTCTCTCGTGCCCATCCGAAAGAATAAGATCATCACATCCTGAAAGGCTAAGTCGGCGTGTTATCCTGATTCAATCGGAGGGATCATTAGGATAAGAGTTTGCATAAACTGAAAAGGTTCTGCTGGTCGGCAGAGGTGCCGAGGGGATAGCTCCAGCCTAAAAGCGTTGGGCTACTTCCTATCCAAAGTGTCTCCCGCTGTCTCGACTTTTCGCTGGGCTTCATTGATTTAGTTGGACTAAACTTTTGCCTTACTGGGTGTGTGTGTGGCCGAGGCCAAAATTCGAGATTCAAGCAGAAGGAACTCTTGTCGTTGCTGCTAGACTGTTATCGGTTAGCCTGAGGGCCAAGCGCGAAACAAGGGCTTTTAAAAGTCTATGCCCACAAGGGAACATAAGTCATGCTCGAGTCTGGCAAGTTCTAACAAGTGGTTGCTTTAAATCCGCAGCAAATGGTAAAAAGTTAGAGGGAAAGGGTTGGATTTGGTTGGTTGGCGGTTTACACCGAGGGTAAAAATGATAATGCTTTCTAGGTTCTATATTCACACTTGGATGGCGCTTGTGCTTGTGATCATTATGCAGTATTTATTTTATACCCGAGAAGTCGTTCCAGCGTTTGAGTTGGCAAGCAAGCGTCGCTTGCTGGTTCATTGGAGGGATGAGAAAACTAAGCCAGCTAGAATGGACTAAGCCCAATAGCAAGTCGTCAGGCTAAATTTTGCTCTGGCTGGCAAATCGACCGGCTGCCAGGTGCCAGTTGCTTGAGTTTGAACGACAACAAACGGATGTTGCTTGTTTTTCATCAGCTTAATTGAGTTGGGGAGGACAAGCGACAGGCTCGCGACTTACGACCCCTGCTGGCTTCAACTTGCTTAAATTGTAGTCAAAACAATATTGGCGGTCACGGCGACATAGGAAAAGTTCTAACCATACAGCCATTCTAATCATGGTTGAGTCATACCTGTACTCCCATGAGAGTATCGCTGCAAAATTTTTCGCTCTAAGGCACCTTTCCATAGAACCCTTTCAAAAGGAATAGAGTAAGCTCGCAATTCTGAGTGGTGTGTGCTGTTTACTTAGAAGCCTGTTGCTCATATTCATGAGATTTCATGACTTCATGAACTATCGTTCGCAGCTCATCAACAAACTCACCTTTGGCTGAAAGAGGTAAGCAACAACTGATTTAAGCTCGAATTTCTTAGAAAATAATTGCGTCACAGATGGGAGGCGACTCCTATGCCCAAGCTCTATTGTTTCACGCAAACTGAACAAACGTGATTCGGGTTATTCCGGCTGTCCAGCAACTGGTTCACCCAGAGCGGTCAGCTAGATCCATATGAATTAGAAATCAACCGATGCAGTCATCAATCATTGGTCTTACATTCTATGCGAACCAATAATTAGGTGGCTATGAGATAGAGTTAACTAGATAATCGTCAAGCGCCGATGAAGAGAGACTACATACTTGAAGCCCGCCTTGAGTCCAAGAAGTACGTAGAATATTGCTCCATAGATTATCAACGGTCAGCAGCTTCTTGTTTGCCATCTGGTCAGGCTCTTAGTTGCTGACGATGTCCAGCTTATGAGCTGGGAGAGGCTTGGACTAACTGCACAATTCGGTAGATCTCTAACCAAACATCTGAGCTACTTGGTTAGGTAGATAGGATGCGGATCAACTTACTTACCACAGATTGGTTCTATACTATCCAACAATTGTAGATTACGACTCAAAGCTTACGGCGAAAATGATCCTCCGCACATCCGTCAGAATCACTTGTCCTCTCAAGACGAATTTGCCTCTTGAATCATTCCCTAACCATATCATGATTAGACGAAAGACAAGAATCAACAGTCTTTATCAATCTCGTTGCTTCCTGAGTGGTTGGAATTTCCTCTCTTGTGGTCGAACCTGGTTGACATATTCGCACATATCCATGGTGGTACAACTAGATAAGATATGCTGTTTGGTATAACATGGTGGTCTTAGTAACTGAGTATTGTCTGATACTTTTGTAGTCTGCAGCCGAGGGTGTCTTCTTGTCATTATTGCCAAGCAAACGACATTCTAAGTCTTTAGTAAGATGACTCAAACGTTGACAGTAATCTAAACAACAGTATTGATTCCACAGAATCATCCCAAACTAAAATCTATAGACCGTTCACGATCTTCAGCTTTGCTTACATAGCACGCTAAGCTTTCATCTCAACACTGACGTTAAGGTTTGAGTTACAACAAGGCCTAGCCCACTACCTCGTTTTTTGCAACAGATGACAACCTTGGCTACATCATCTGATGAACATGCAGTGGCTGCATGTTCGATTTCTTCTGCCTCTTTAGCAACAATAGCCATCTTGTCTACAAGTTTTCATGGAGATCCTGCATTCGGTTATCTTCTTGACGCCTGTACGTCGACAATCGAGAGATGGTCATTCATGAATCAAATGTACTAAATTCTCTGATGCATCGATCCGCTCCACATCATCAAAGTTGACACCCGAATACGATGACACCTCTTCAGATTTTGCTCCATACGGTGGATAATTAGGAAACTCGATTCGAAGGAGCATCCCCTTGTTGGGTTGTGGCCTGCGGAAGTGTGCATTGTTAGTTCTGTTGTGCACAGGGGCTGCAGCTATGGAGGGGGCAGAGATTTGATTAAAAGATGTCGAACACATCTTCACTTTGGGCTGAATCCATCTATTTGTTTTCCGTCCCGATAGCTGATCGTGCTATTAAGTTTTAAAAACGAGTTCAAGGACCTGATTTCTGGCTGTAACTTCCTAGCCTGAGAAGCCAAGAACAGATACAAACAGCATGATTCTGGGGACGACTATCATTCATTTCAGTCAAACGTTAGTGCTTGGTCGATAAGCGCTTCATTACGCGGTTACCAACCCAGAACCGGCAGGAAGAATCACGAAGTATATCGGGTTGTTTCGTTTCATCCCAGACAAGTTAGGATCAGATCGTTCGAGATCAAGCTCATCGTTGTTGTTCTCGTCTGACCGTGAATCTTCCAAAGAATGTCACCTATTCTATGGCGGTTTGATCTGATGTAGAACGTTAGCTTTGTTGCTCAAAACATCAAGCATGTACCCATGACAAAAATTAGTACCAACCGACTGCTAATCTCAGAGTTGCACCGAGGTTCATTTTCCACCACATCGATCAAGCTGCCAGGTCTTTTAGAGGCGCATGTGATGCGATGTTTTCCGACTCCTATTTCAGCACGTATCTACCGGCTGATTTGCCGAGAGTTTTCTGAAGAGGTGGATCAAGGTTCGAACCGGAAAAAAGAGTCCTTCGGGTGGGAACCCCCGACGAGCGACAGGGCACTTCATAGCTCACCCTAACCCCGCTAGCTCTGAAAATCGTAAAGACCAGCATGTAATCATGACTAAAATAAATTTAATCAACAGGTAAGCTGTGATTTCACCCGAATGGCTAGATCCAATAGGATAATTTACTCTTGAAGTTCGTTTACGCACGTTTCTTGATGTACTCTTCAATAGATTCAAAGCACTATACACATGATGCGCTATCAAGATCGTTCATCTAATCGTGACAATCTATGCACGAACGATCTAAGGTTCTACTCCTGGCAAGATTTTGTCGTCTGATACCCAGAGAACCGCGGTAAAAAGTATCAAAATGGAGAGTAGCGAATTATTACGATAGAGTTGAGTGCAGACAGAGAGATATGTCATTGAGAATTTCTTTCCTTTGGTTCTACCTTCGTATCTCGACTATACATGTAAGCACCAGAAGTTTATCTCGATGCCACTAAACACGCTGACTATTAAATTGGAAAGATTTAGAAAGGTATATCATCAAGGGGTAAGTTACACGTCAGATCTCTCACTACAGCAAAGCGAGTCCCAATGACAATTCACCGAAGAACCATCATAGGAATTGATAAATGGCTCAATCCTTATAGAGAACAAGCACGAACTCAAACATGACGGAATTTCGGTGTCGGTCGAGGGATTTGTCGATTTGCATTTCAATCTCAGGACTTTGAGTTTTATGGATACATTCTATGGCTCTAACAAATCCATCGCAATCATGGAGCATACTCTCGTTGTAGCAAAGGCTGGTAAGCTTTTACCTGGTAGGACTGAGATACCGTAAGTTCGTTTTGATAAGATCATGTCAGTTATGTTAGGTCAATCAACTAAAGTGATCGATCGTCCAGTTTCCAGCTCCCTGTCGATGCAATGCGCGAAAGGGAAACGCTCTATGAAACCTATCATGGCGTATTTATTTCCATCCAGGTAATTCTCAATGGACTGACTGCGGCTTTTGAACTGGCCTCCAACTTCTAAGCTGTGCCCAAACTCTCCAGTATTTCATTAGGTGTCTTGTAAAGCGATCAATATTGAGTCGAGATCTCACTGAATGTGTGGAATTCTCAATCGAGTATGATTCTGATCCAATTGGTGCGCTGCCATTGGTTAGACAGCCATTAAAATTCGAATTGATTCCTGAGAGCTTAGCGGCCCATTCAGACGACATGATACCTGAATTCAGAGTTCACGGACAGCTTGACAGCTCATCATGGCTCTTGACAGAACCAATAATGGGCCAGTATACTATCGAAAGATGCGACGCAATCATACGAAGTGTCGAGTTGCAATTAGTTCGCATAGAGACATGCGGTACAACACCCGGTGATAAGGATTATAGTAGGGATGCGACTGAGGTGCAAAACATCCAGATCGGTGACGGTAACATTATGAGAAATATTCCTTTACCTATTTATATGGTTTTACCCAGACTTTTCACATGCCCGACTCTTGTCACGAGCAATTTTAAAATAGGTAAGTTGTGCTAGATCTTATAGTGGATGAAAATGATAAAGTTACCTATTAATTCAAGGGTTGCATCTCGTTTTAATCAATTAATGAACGTTGAATTACAAGAATTCGAACTCAATTTAGTCATAATATTCGAAGATAACCATTTGATAACGGAGAACTTTCCAATTAAGCTCATAAGGAGTACATTGCAGCCAATAAACTCACAATGAATCATAGAAGGCTTATCACTCGTATCGGTGTCAACAGGTCATATACGTGCTCTCTCTGCTCAGCTAAACTAGGATAAGGGATCAGAAGAAATCATTGTCAGAAATCATAGTAATAGATCTGCTGTGGTTGCTGATGATGTAAGTGCTGATGCGGAATCGGAGCTACATGACGGGACGGCTGATGGAACATTCTGTTCGAATTATTAGCCTGAGGAATGAAAGCGGTCGGGTGGGGTAGATTGATCGGAGTTTGCAGGTTATGGAGATGGTTGATGTGTTGACCATATCCGGTGTAGTTAGTGTGGTTTAGCATTTGCATTCCCTCAGACACTGGTGAATTTGCCACCCACAATCCGTTTGGGGCGTGAACTGGCGAATGCCACTGACTCGCCGACTGGCACCCATTAGGATGTGCCAAGTGGGAATTTTGGATGGCCATGTTCTGAAACTGAGGACCATGGTTTAGCAGTCCCATAGTGGATAGGTGCTGCTGCTGATTCTGTGAATAACTCGCAATGGGCACGGGTGGGATGTGATTGTGAACTGGAAGATGCGAATATTGATGATGGTTAGTTTGGCGACTTGCAGGATTGTCAGTAAACTTGTGGTGCACCATGGGCTGATATTGCATAGAATTATGTGATTGTGAATCGGGGACTGGGTGATATTGATACATATGCATTGAGGCCCTATGTTGGTTAGGATTAATACTATCAGTGCGGCTCTGATGTTGGTGGAGCACTTGCTTTGGTGGTGCAATACTGCCATCGTACAAACGACCATTAGCAGGAGGGACTACATTTTGTTGACGATGTTTCAGGTTCGCATCGGAGTGTGATTGAGAAGATTGGGTTCGCGAATGAGCACTCTTAGAAGACGATTTATGCTTAACAGTCTCTGACTCGCTGACAGTTAACTCGTTTGACACCTTGTCAGATGATTTGTTAGTAGTAGCATCCTTGCCTTTTCGCTTGTCCTTCTTCATACTACCGAATTTGAGGAATCGTGTCAGAAGCGAACTCTTTTTATGGCTCTGATTGTTATTACTATCAACATTGTTGCCGATGAGATACCTCTCGTCATTCGATGTAGAAGTCGTTGAGTTTGCAAGAGAGCTGCCAATCTTAACGCTAACATCTGATTGAAGACGATTTACATCTGAATAAGCACATCTACTCGAATCGTTCATGCTACCCTCATACGAACGATCGACTGCCGCCCTGAAACTTTCATTGATCTTCCTATTTCTGGCGACGCGTACTGTTCCAGCTCTAGGTGTCATAAGGTCTTTGTGCCCAATATCATGCTGGATGCTTTCTAGGCTATTAGATTTCTTCAATGATTGACTATAATTGTTTAAGTTGAGATCATGAACATGCAGACTTCGATCGGCACCACCCATCCTACATGCACAATGACTAGCGCAACCAGATCTGACGCAACCGCTGCGGTTCACCTGTGAGACTTGACTGCCAAGTGTATGCCCACGCTTAAGGTCAGGGATATGTTGGCTTGACAATGCAATCCTAGTGCTGTCAGAGCGAAATTGGATTCCGTTCTCAACTATGTCGGCTCTCTTTCTGATAGAAGATCTTGTTTCCATATTAGGCTGAACATCGACCGGGACCTCTCTGTGGAATGATGAATCAGCAGATGTCCTTTCGATATGATTGCCGTCCGCTAGAATGCGAGCGTGTCTTCCATAAATCGAATTCATGTTGGAGACAGTGATTGAATTCGCCATCTTTTGACTATGATTGCTAACACTTAAATTCAAACTACGCCTTTTGTTTTCTTCCAAGAGTCTTTTCTCTCGAATTTCGCTTATCTGTCGTTGACGATCCCTTTCCTCGCGTAGCTTCTGATTCCTTTTGAAAGTGTCAGTATTCTTTGCCATCAGTTGTGCATGCCTTTTTTCAGAGATACTTTGGCGCCCAAAACCGTCTCTCTGAAATCTATCCGCACCACCAGTTGATGTGTCAATACTTTCGTCGTCCCATGATTGTATGCTAGATGCTGGATCGACGTTCTGCGAACTGTCGTTCATTTCAATGGCTTTTGGCAATGTGAAGGCTGCCTGATTATCGTCGTTGCTTGAATCTCTTTCGGAGGCTGTGTTTTCGACGATAGGCAGCGTAGTGAAATCAGTAATCTGAGATATGGAGCTCGATGTGTCATTTGTCTTGTCACTACAGTTTTGGTCTAACCTGTCGTTGCCTGAACTGGATAGTTTGACGGAATTAGAAGCTTGTGTTTGGGGTGACATTGCAGAGTCGTTTTGAGAATTTTGATTGCTTGATCTAGTAGAACTGCTAGTTTCGTTAGAGGACTGTGGTCCGCTATGAAGAGTATTATCAAGGGCAGTTTGATAGCTTTCTCTCGTGCTATTCATCAGTTTTTCTGTCATGGGCGATGTTCTATCATGGCCAGTACTTGGCTTGTCAGAGTGCTCAATCCTATTATTTGTTCCATGTAGTATCCTAGCGACAACTGAAGGATCTCTTCGGTGTATATTCAAACGAATTGTGTTTGCCCCAACATCCAGGCCAATACCTCGGCAGACAGCTGCTGTTAGAGTTTCTGAGGCTTCCGCATTGGAAAGGCTAGTTAAGCTGATACCATTGATCGCTAGTATCTGATCGTCAGGTTGTAGCCTGCCATCTTTCCATGCTGCCCCACCTGTAATGACTTTCTCGATCCAGATGCCTAGATCTTTTCGGTCTAAAGTTGGGTATTTCAGGTAAAGACCCAGTCCAGCGGATTTGGTGTCGTTGAGCGGTATGTCATATATATATGTGCCAGGACCGTCCTTAGTTGGCACGTTGAGTATATTATCTATTTTTTGTTCAAACTGTTGACTGGTGGTCTCATTGAATACCAAGTCATCTTGGTCGGCCACATCAAGATCAATCAAACTTTTCGCACTATCACAGGTATTGTCGGAACTCTTTGCAGCAATTGAGCTTGCATGATTTCGATGATTGAATCGATAATCGTTTGCATAGAAAGTTTCCTGACGGGATACTACAAACTCTACCACCTCGCCAACGCCCACTGCCTTCAACATCTGCGCTACTTCAGGCTGAGACTTGCTGGACAAGTCGATACCATTGACCTCTAGAAGCATGTCACCCTCTTTTAGTCGTCCGTCTCTAAAAGCGGCACCCGTTGTTGTTATCGCCGTGATATATATCGGTCTATTCAGGCCAAACATGTTGTCCCGTTCAGCTATCTTAATCCCAAATCCTCCATCTTGACTCTTCTTCAGTTTGATTCGGTGCTTGTTACCAATCTTTCTGGTGTTCAAGGCGCCGGCGAAATGCCTAGCACCGTTGAATGACTGTGGTGAAGGAGTCGAGGTGCTATTTACGCACAACTTGTTGGAAGTTGGTATCTCCGAAGAGTCTGGCGCACACTCTTCTCGCTCGATGACTGTTGCTTGAGAGCCTGTAGTAGAGGGCAAAGAGGAAGACGAGGCTGCTTTACGAAGAATCCTCAACAGGAGCGGTGCATGACTAGATTGCTTGACAACGAATTCTCGTAACGTTTTTTGAGCCTCTTGAAAGGAGCGCCTCTGAAGATTGATGCCATTCACCTCAACAATTATATCACCGATCCGGAACTGGCCATTTCTATCAATCACACTGCCTTGCTGGATCTGAGTTATTTGGAGACCTCGTTGAATTTGCTCACTAAGGTTACCGGTGATATTTCGACTCGACAGCGTTGAACTTGGCATTCCGTTACTAGGATTTACATTATTGATTTCGTTGTTGTTCTTTGGCTTGATATCGCAAGGAATTTGGCAATTCTGGTAGTCATGATTTCGGTAATCTTTTAGCGCCTGTTGCTGAGCTACTGAGTGGGGCGCCTCAACCGTGATACCCAGCTGTGGAGGAGCATCTTGGTTTTGGGGTTTACAGTCAACTTGGATTATCAGCGTCTCCATGTCATGTTTATATTTCGGTTTTGTGGTTCCTAAAAAGATTTAGCTCGCCTATGAGTTTTTGGTTGGATCCAGAGCGTCCAGTGATGCTGAATGATGGGCACGTTAAGGAATCTCACCGTCACAATATGGCCTAGACTGGGCCTGGACCCGACGTCTCAGGATTATTGTTGTTTTATTTACAGCAGAATATCAGAATATTTAGATTAGCAGTAAAATAACGAAGATGAGGATACATTTTATCGGATCGAGTAAGTCGAGAAGAACGACGTTTGCAACACAGCAACATGAACGTCCGTTCGCCTCTCGCCCAGTGCAAGAAATTTTGCGCTCTCTGTGCGCCTGTTGTTGAATGGTTTTATTTTAATCGTGAATGCATACTGTGCTCTCGTCTCTATAGTGATGCGAATGCAATATACAACCAGCGCAGGTAAGGAATGGTTATTTAGCCTGCCAGTGTTGGACTTACGTCGGTCTAACAACAGGTAATGGGATTCCAAGAATTGGAGACAATTCCCATGAATCAATTCCACACAATCCAAGGCTTCATGGTCTTGATTGTATGTTGAGATCATTTGGATACAGCAAACTCGCGAGTCGCGAACCCGAGCCAGATGCGCCTGTCTATGCTGATCTTTGCGTTCCATCAATTTTATTTTAGTTTCATTCAACTTTGTTTGGTAAATTGCAAGACGAAAGCCTATCGCGGTGACTTCCGACTTACATTCAAGGTTTTAGGTGTGGTAACAGTGCTGCATGAATCTCAATCTTTGAAACAGACGCTTTTGCATTTCTAAAGCTCGAGTCTCAATTGAAAGAACCAACGCATTCTCCAAGGAGGCGACGCCCATCGTCAACTATCTGTAGACGCAAATCCTTTGTCAGGTCGTTTTGTGATCGAGCCTACTATGCGAACTGATCCGAGCGAAAGGCGACGGTCTAGTGAAAGTTTGTATTCGTCCTTAGTTTAAGTTAGCGAGCAAACAGGAATCAGAATCATCGAGCGAAAACTCGAATTATTCAAGGCCATCAACCTTGACTATAGTTGAGCGGCGGTATCTAGATGCACAAGGTAGTGCAAACTTGGGCCAGTGGTCTCATTCTATGCAAGCAATCTTCCAGCGCAATTAATATGGATCCAACCGTTAACTGTGGTGTGATACAGGTTATCGACCGAAAAGTTAAACAATCCTTGATCCTTGCCGAGCTCTTGGGGCCTGACGAATGCGTTGCGCTCCGTTGTTGACTAAAAATGATTTTCCTCTGCGTCAACGCGGCACTCTATGTTTACGCCAAAACGAGTATTTTTTGTCAGGAGAAATAAATACATAGATTGTAAAGTCGAGCTAAACCTACAATAGTCATTGTATAGCCGACTCCAGTAACTGAAAGGTCTGAAACCCTCGGTTGTAGCTATACCGGCATAAATAGATTTCTGAATACTGACCTCTATTAACACGGCAAGAGCCAAGGACAGACGCAAGATATAGCAAGATTCGACTGTGAAACAACTTGAGAATTCTGGCGAAGTATAACGACGTTAGACACCCAGGGACCATCGGATCGAGCATCACAATAGCAATCAGATATGTCATCATCAAAAGCTTTAAAGCCACTAGTACAACTTTCAGTAGTGAGCCAACATAGAACTGCTGATAAGCTGAGTACCCACATGATAGGAATCATGTTCGGTTGTTGGAACGCACGCGGAATGTCGCCAGAGGCCGAACATCTACACAACACCCTGTCGAGTCTCAAAGGCTACAAGATAGAGATAAAGAAGAACAACAAATGATAGAAACAAACTGCTAGTGATTGTTGTCCGTAATGTTGAATAGACGTCCATTTTAGGCAAAAATCGACTGTTTTCATCGAGGACAAGACAACTTGTAAATTATATTTGTTCTTCGGTTTCTCGAGCTGAAGTAAAATTGGGAACCCATTCTCGAGAACGTTTATAACTGTTTGTTATCATATATTTATCAACCAGACCGAATGTCTACCCTGACCTGAAATAACTTACAGGGTGTAGTCGGCCAACTTGATTGATTGATCGATCAAATCTACATTATAGTCAGGCCCTGAAGCGGGGTATCATTTGAACATTGAGGCCATTGCGCGACCTCAGCACCAACTCTCCTACAATGGCCAACTTATCGCGATGGTCAACAGTCTTAATGTAGTAATTCCTGATAACTTTAGCCAGAATCACCTTCACCTCCATCTGAGCAAATTTCTGTCCAATACAATTCCTTGGTCCAGCACTGAACGGTATGTATGCGTATGGGTGGCGGCCAGCCGAGTTTTCGGGCAAAAACCGATCGGGATCAAATACCTCCGGCTTTGGATAGTATTTTGGATTGTGATGCAAAGCTTGTGTGAACACTATGCATGATGAACCTTCAGGGATAAGGTACTTGTCGCCTTCATGTTATTCGTTGACGGATCAGTATCAAGAACTAGTCGCATCCTTAATCTAGTTTAAAGTGTCCCAAACTTACCAACAGTGAGATCCTCAGTCATTTGACGAGCCACAAATGGTATACTTGGCCACATTCGAAGTAGCTCCTTTATAACCCTATCGAGATACTTCATCTCACGTATCTGTTCTATTGTGATATTGGTGGTCTTAAGTTGCCGCGCCAACAATCCCTCAACTCCATCAGCAACAGACACGCATTCAATTTCATCCTCATCAATAATGGAATCTAACTCCTCGCGAACCTTTGTTTGAACATCCTGGTGCAAACCGAGCATATAGATGCCCCAGCTTATGTTCATTGCGGTTGTATCATGTCCCTGTGATATCCGTATTGAAAGGTGCGTTAAATGTTACGTTGGTGGGACATTCTAGACAAAATCGACATTGAAAGGGCACGAACATTTCACTTACTGCAAACATGAATGTATCGACCTCCTCTCGAATATCCTCTATACTCATGGTATTCTCAATGAGATGCTGGTGTAGCATCAGGTCCAAGAAGGCCAATCTCTTGTTGCCTGTGGTGAAAAATGATGACGCTCGCAATTCCTCAAATGTTAGATTGGCACTCTTAGAAATCGCATCATCTTGATTCTCCTCTGCAGATTTTCCTAAGCCATTCTTGTCCAATGACAATTGTCTCTCCCAGGCAGCCTTCCTCTCAAGGATGACTTTTGTCGTAAACTCATGCATTATATTCCTTGCAACTTGAAACCTTTTTCCCATTTCAGTCTGGTAGAACATGAAATCTGGCCACAACCAGGGTCTTGAGACTCTCATCAATCCAATCTCCGCAACTACTTTCAGTGATTGTACATAACTCGAATGCTCATCATCCTGGCTGTTGATGTTGACTCCCATTGCAGTCTCACAGATAGTGTCTAAAGTGCATAGGGCTATCAGTGGTGTTATATCAAACACCTTGTCGCTGCCTACGTATTTGCTTTGGTTTAATTTTCTAACCAATTTTGTTGCCTCCTCGTTCATGATGGGCAGAAAGTCATTGAGAATTCTGAAATGGAATGCCGGAGTGAGAATCTTGCGCCTGAAGCGCCATTTTGCTTGTTTGCTGGTGACTAGACCCTCGCCAAGCCAGGGCTCGAAGAATCGGTATTCGTCTGATTTGTTAATAACGTTGAGCGACGATAGGATGGCTTCGATCAATTCAGGCGAATACAATATAACCACTGGCTTTAAGCCCAACCAAATGCGACAGATTCCCGTATCGGGGAAAAGGCGGTAAATGTTGAATAGGACATGATAGGTTAGAGTTGTTGTGCCCAGTGGATGTTTCAAGTAGCCAAGATAAATTACAACCAGCGTATGGTTTATAATCGGTGCAAAGGGTATATTTGGAGGCCCCGGCAGTCTCTCTATGACTTCCACGAGTCTCTTCCTTCGTTTATACCAACTCGAAAACCTGATCAAAAGGTAGATAACCAGCAAAGCAAGGACTACTTTTGCCAGAGACATTCTTGGGCTTTGAATAAGAGTTTGATCCCTTTGACTTTAAGATGGTTCAATTGTTGTGATGGTGGGATCGGTTTTCCAAACAAACTTGCTGAGCCAACCTAGTGGCCGCCGGTTCACCTAAACCTGCAAACTTGTTAGCTGAAACTCTCCTCTGCGCATGAACTTTGCATCTAAAACCTAGACAACTCTGAGGCTCATGTGATGTCATCCTCTCTCACTGGAACAGCACTCTTGCTCGTGATAGCTTGCGAGAAATTAGTTCGCAATAAGTTGTAGTGTCTTCTCTAGATCTGTCACCTAATGGGTTGCTGTTTAGTGCAATTGGATTTTGAAAACTAGCGGGTTGAGAGGAGTTATACCTTTATGGTTTGGCGACTATGGCAAAATTAGCAGCGACTTGTGGTGGCCGCCTGTGTGCGCTCGGCAAAGATCGCACAATGCTGATTGTAACGCGCTACAGGCCTGTTCGAGCGGGCGCCCGCGCGTACTCGCGCCAGTGTCTAAACTTTCAATCCAAAATCCAAGCAGCCGCAATGGCAAGACACAACTAGCAAGACGTCAATGATCTTTGGAGTGACTTTTCTACTTTGCCCGAGCAGGTGAGGTAGAACAAGCAAACGTTGAACACAATAAATCACACTTTTGTTCGCTCGTTCTCTCGTTTGGACAAGCGACGCTTTTGGCTCCTCGAGTTCCGCTGGCCGGGCCGACGCTGGGGGCGGATGAACAATGGCCAGTGGGCCAAGTTTATTAGTTAGTGGATGTGAGAGTGCGATTTCCCCTTTGCAAGCTCAAAACTCCACTTAAAACAGTCAACTTAACTCCTTCCACTCTATGACAATCCAAGCAACAACTAGCCGAACCGGTCGCGTAGTGAGCAGCTTGGCGGGGGTGGTGCCGTTTTTGGCGGTGCGAGAAGCGAGCTAAATATGTGAAACTTTTCAGCAAACACCTGAAGAAGCCACTTGAGTCTTATTGTTGGCTTGCTCGTTTGGCCAAACAAATTTGGTAGAGATTTGCCTGCCGATAGGAGACAGCCAGCGCGGCCGATGGGCAGCGTAGCAAATTGGTAAATCTGTTTTACCTGTTGCTCAATTTGAAATCAGCTTCGCACTCTGCTGGTGGCTGGCGATTTAAAACAATTGGTTAAATTTTCAACTCTAAAGAAAAGAATAGACGCTCTGTACGCGGCAACGAGAGTCTAGAGACTGGTAGCAGGTTTTGAGTCCTTTGAATTTGATTGCAAAAATGCCCTGACATTGAATGATTGTCATCCTTGTTATTTTTGGGAGGAAGCTCAAAATGGACTTGTTGCCAATTCGAGTAACCACTGATTTTAGTGGACAAAATTCACCACTCAAAGGGTCAAAAGTTAACCTAACTTTCACAAGCCCTCAATTGGATCGAGTGAGAAATTTCTCTCAGCCAAGCCCATGTTCAGATCTGTTTGAAGTCCCCTTTCAGCCTCGATTCGGTCATCCAACGAGTCCGTTGCTCTTTTCTCGCTTAAACGGGAACTCTGAGGTACGAAAACAATCTTTTGGACTTGAGCATAATCGGCCAATTCCTGCTGTAGTGCTGAAGGTGGCTTCAAGCCACCAGCTGGAGCCAACTTGAGTGATATGTCCGTCGTTCTGGGGGCGAGCAGTGCGGGATTGCACGCTCTATTCGTTGATGGCTCGCCTCTCGCGTTTTGAGGCGCGCCAGGCTCTCCAGTTGAGACGGGGCCAACCCCAGCCTGGCCATACAGCCTACAAGTCCCTAGCTCGCCTTTTTGCGCCTGGTTTACCTCCAGCAGCGAGGACGACGACGAGGATGAAGGCGAAACAGGTGCCGCCGACATCTCTGATTGCCTCTCTTGCTGCTGCTGCTGCTTGCAACCTAAAATGTCCTCAAGATCCCTGATGTAACTGATCGCGCTTCTGAGAATTTCTACCTTGGACATTCGCTTTGTTAGCTTGTCAACATCCAGTGGTAGAGAGTTTTTAAGATTTTCAAATGCATCATTTACGTTGCGAACTCGGGAGCGTTCGCGTTCATTTCTCTTGCTTATATATTGTTCCAGGTTAATTCCAAGAGTTTGGCTCTCGCCAGCGCCGCCTCCAGACTGGCCGGCCGTTTTTGGCGAGAGGCTGGCCATAGGCGCGTGGAGCTGGCTGCTCGTGAGGCCAGACAGGGAGCCAGAGGAGGAGGTTGCGGGCGAGAGCGAGCCGCTGGCCAACGCTGCATAGGCGGCCATGGGTTGCGGCGAGAGCTGCTGCTCGCACGAAGCCGGCCGCATCAGGTGGTGGCCCTGACACTGGGCTCGATTGGCGGACATTGGCGGCGGCGTGCCGACTGATTCAGCGCTCGACAAGTGGCTGGCGGGCGCCGAGAAGGAGGTTGATCTGGCCGAGAAGGGGGACGTGGAGGCGGAGGAGGTGGCGGCGGCGGGCGATTGGAGGGGCCGCTGGTAGTGGCTGGCCGCAGAGACGCTGCTCACCCGCGGCCTGAATGCCGGCAGCCTAGCCAACTCGGGCTCCAATTGCTGCTGCTGGTAGAGCCGCTGCGGGCTCAAGTTCGAAAACTGATCGGTTGCCATTGGAAAGTGTTGCATCTCTCGAAAGTCGACCTGTCCTGCAGCTGCCGCCACTTGGCCGCTCAGCTGCTCGCCGAGACACTGCTGCTGGAAGGTTAAGGTAAGATCTTTGTAGGAGTCATTGGCGAGCTCTTGGGTCTTGGCCGCCGATTCTGCCATTTGTTGTTGCTGCGTCGCAAAGCTTGCGATCTGTTTCAAGCGGGCGCCGCTCTGCTGCTGCTGCTTGAGTTGGCGCTTGTGCACTAGATTCTGGATCGCGGGCTGCAAGTGAAGGTGGCTGATGTCATGGCGCTGGCGCTGCTGATATTGATGCTGATGCTGGAGATGGAAATTGAGCTGAGCCTGGTTTGCTTGCTGCTGCTGCTGCTTCTGCTGACTCATCAACGGGTGCGGCTGGAGGCTAGACAGGTATCTCTGGCTCTGGTTTTGGTTTTGGTTCTGGTTCTGTAGCTGGATGGTGAAGGTTTGGTTGGCGGCCGGTTGCTGTGTTGCGCCCTGCTTTCCGAGCGAAGGGTTGTGCAACCGTTGCGCTTGGGCCCCCTGGATTTGGAGCTCAAGTAGTTGGCCGGCCGATGGCGAGCCAGTTTGGTGGATTCGCATCCTGTCTCTGCGCTGGCTGCCAACACTGGTCTCGGTTTGTCTCAATCTCGTGCTTCCTAACTAGCAACTCTCTCTCTCTCTTTCTCGCTCTTGACTCTCCTCTTCGTGCGTCCAGCTCTACTTTGCGTGCTGCACAGTGCTGCTCGCACCAAGAGCACTCGGTTGGATATATATACGTCAGGCGGATTGATGGTCAGCCCTGTGTTGCACTCTGCGGCGCATGCCTAGGGCCGCGATGTGGAGCGGCCAATCGGCCGGGCCTGTTGGCAGACTTGCCGCGGTCGGGTGCAAGGCTTTGTGGCGCAGATGGAGGCGATCGTAGCGGGCGTTTGCTTGGTTCAAGCGACGAGCCGAGCAATTTTGTGCTGGCCAACTGGTCGCATAACACCACCGATTGGAGGGCAAGTGGCGACAACAAGTGTGCAAGATCATTCGCTTTGATAGCCGCGTCTAAGACCTGCTCATTATCCTCTATCACTGTGGCTCCCAGTGCGCCCTTGATAAGCTCGTTCTCGGTGCCGCCTGTCTCTCCGTGTCTCTCTGTGTCTCTCTCTCCATGGCCGTTGAGCAGATGTGGCCGTGAGTTTTCATGTTTCGGGCCATCGGAAAGCGTCTAGTTGCGCCCGCTTACAAACTGAGCGCCCCCAACCAGAGCAAAGTGGGCCTACAAGTTTCAATGAGCTCACGGATGGTTCCACTATCTCGCCAGCATCATTGGCTCGGCGCTGTGAAGGCCGCCTCTGCAGCCGCTATACGCAGGCTCGCCGACTTGTCTAGCGAGCTGCCTCCGACGAGCTGTCACTCGGGCGCCTTGAACAAACAGAGCCATAGTCTGGCCGCGTGGAGCGCTTGTTTGCACCCAACGCTCGTCCTCTCGTTTGGCCCAACTACCCCAACTCTGGCGTCAACTCTGACACGCCGCTCGCCCCTCGACCGAACGCGGCCTCACCTGATTCCAAGCGGGCCGCCGCGATACCTGTCCAGCTCTCAAGCGGCCTCCAAATTCTAGAAAGTGTCTCCCGCCACCAGGCGCTTACGGTGGTTGGCTCGAGCAGGGGCTAGGGTTCAAATTGAGCCTCCATGATCGAGCAACTTGTTATCTGGGACGAGCCGCTGAGGCTGCCACCTCCACTGCCGCTCGCTATCTATGGGTGGCGACAGAGCAAGAGCAGGCGATAGTTGAGCCAACAATGGCTCACTTGCTTGGCTTTGTCTCGCTCGGGTCGGTCGAGGAGGAGGAGGAGGAGGAGGAGGAGTGGGGAAAAATTGGCTTGTCTTACGGGCGGCTTGCTGATTGAGATTAGAAGACGTTGACGCACAAAGTTATTTTGCTCTCGGGTTCAGGAAAACAACGAGCCGGTCGAGTGCGAGCTTGCAACTTGATCGCTCGTCAGGGGGCGCCGCCGACTTCCGGCTGAATTGCGCGAACCCAAGTCCGGCGGTTGGTGGGCGAAATTTCCCGAACTAAGCCAAAGTAAAGCCGTGCCGACTGACAGTGAGCCTAGCCGCTTTGTCTCCTCCCGCTTGCATTCAATGAACTCTTTTTGGTTGCTTTACAAGCCAATAAGCTGATATGCTCGAGCGTATTGGACCAGCTTATTAAGGAGCGCCGAGCTACTCGTTGGGTGAAGTGTGAATATATCTGATGCTAACTTGACTCAACATCAGCGGGCGGAGAGTGGCGGCCATCACAGGCTAGATATCGATCAATAGGCTTTTGTCCCCCAAACTGCAAGTACGGGACAGGACGAAGGATGAGCAGCGGCCATCCGCTCGCTTGTCCCCGCCATTCCAAGCGACAAAGGCGACCACTAGCCTCTAATCTGAAACACGAACAACTACTGCAGCTCGCGAAAGCGGAAGGGACTTGATTTGAGGCGAGCGGAAGCTGCAAAGTTGAGTAGAGGTGAACAAATTTGAATGTCGCGCTCGCATGAGAGGCCGCTCAGGTTTGGGGCGCCCACAATGTCAACATGTGTTTTGCGCGCAAAACCGGCCAAATATTTGCCCTCTTGCGGCTTATTTGAGGTAAAACAACAACAACAACTACTACATCAATAACAATAAGCTCTTTCGCGCCAATATGGGCTCATGATTTGCGATCCGCGATCGCGAACGGAGCCCAATGGTGTCGCCTCGGCCAACTTATGGTTGCTCAACCAAGTTGAAGGCATCCACTTCTCTTGGTGCATTTGAGTTTGAAGCCAAGGAAACGGTCGGTCATTTGCTGCAGCTCGTAAGCCAAGATCAATTTGGCCAGGCCAGCTGAGCAAGCAATTCAAATGAAGGCGCGCAGACAGCAGCATCACCGCAACTCAATCAACCCGAGCCGCTTGTTTTCCAGCTCCATCGGCTTCCTGATCTGTTGGCAGAGGAAAGGGGAGCTCTGCTGAAGTTGGGCCAGAAGCAGCTGAGTTCATTTGAAATGGCTAGTTGCGCATCCGAACACAATCACCTGTTTGAATTCCAATGGAACGTAAACAGTGCTAGCGCTCTGCTTGGTTGGCAGCTAGCCGGAGAAGGAGAAGAAGATTGGCCTTTGTTTGGTGAGGTGAAAGCTTTTGTATTGGCTCACTGATTGGCTTTGCGACAAAAAGTTTTCCACCGAGCGACAGTCTCTAGTCGATCCCTTTCACCTGGGCACAGGCGGCGCTGTTCTCGTTCTCTCCAATTGGCCCGCCCAAACTGAGACCAAGCTGCCTTGGATTTGTCGGCCGCCGCTTCAGTCTGCCGGCGGCGGTCGAGTTTGAGCCTTGGAGGCGAGCGGCGGGGGTTCATTTGGTTTGTGGGCCATCATCATTAGGTCTAGCGATGAATGGGGTGCATTCTGATGACAACAATTTGGTCAAGCAGAGATAGGTGGGCCGTTGGAGCGGGCAGCAGTGGGAGCTGGTGGAGGAAGCGAGCCCACTGAGCTCGGCTGCCTAGCCTCTCCAGGCGCCTTCAGAGGGCTCAATTAGGAGCGTAAACTCAAACGAACTATGCCTATTCAAAGAGAGATCCCAATAAAGAGGAGTGAGAGTTTTGCCTTGCATTTGCTTGCGGGTTGCTTTAAAAATTCGCCCCACTTTGAGTATTATTGTTGTTGTTTGAGAGAGAGATCGGCCAGAATTGTTGCTTCAGTTCAAGCGACTTTTTGCATTCATACGCAAATCAAATGCCTCTTCTCCCCACTCAGCCGCCCATAGCTCACCTGGAGAAGAATGAGCATTCGTTTACTTTCACAAATCAATCTCCAATTTGACGACGAGAGAATTGAATCTAGAGCTCGATTCGGATTGATGGATGCGGAAAAGGATGGGAAAAAAGTGAGCGAGTGTTGTTGAGTCAATAAGAGGAAGAAACAAGTTCAAAGGTTACCATGAGGCGTCAGGCCCAGTTTGTCTCAGATCGCGCGACTTGTTTGAGCCAGTTCGAGTTGGATTTGTTGGCTCCAGTTGGAGGCAAAGAAGATAGAGGGGAAGATGGTGGAAGAGATGGAACTCTGTTTGGAAACGACGGCTGATGTGTGTTTACTTTCCAACGCGGCCACTGGCCAACCAGCGATCTAGCCCAAAAGAGTGAGCGTTTACATACTGATCGCCATTGATTGCCAAGCTGGCAGTTGGTGGCCTAAGATTGCAAGATCCCATTGGCCAACGAGGGAACCCATTGGCCAATGTTACACTCCATTCGTCCAACTTTGCACCATAGCGAAGAATTCAATTATGATGGATGGCGATAAGTAGAGGAGGATAACAATGGTGCATGATTCGAGTGAAGGCAACGAGTCGGCAAGTATCAGTGGCACCAAGAGAGAGCTAATAGGAATCTGCGCGAGGAGAGGAGGAGGAGGAGGAGGAAGAGGGTGCAGCAAGCTTGATGAGCAAACTGTTGCTTGCGCGCACGCAAAACGAGCTTGCCAGGCACAAGGTCGAGCTGATTAAATAGGGGAAGAACAAACAATAAACTGAAGTAATCAGTAAGAGATATGAGCCAAAATATAACCGCAAGGTCGGCTGGCAGGTTCGTCAGGGCATCACGTGGATCAATTTGGCTGCTTGAGATGCGCGACGTAGCTTCGAATGTTGCTAGGGTTCACAGAGAACAGTGGCCAAATTATGTCCGACTGGAGAGTCATGGCTCTAGTGTGATGAATTTAATTGCTGCTGAGGCTGGCGGAAAGCCCGCGAGAAGCCTCCGCAAGTCAAGGCCATGCGGAGGTTACAGTGGACTCGCCAATCTATCTACCTTGACGCTCGAAAGGCCGTTCGCCAGCGTTGACCAGACTTGCCGTAGCCTAGCGCTTTTGCTCCTCCTCCACCTCATGGCCGCAGTCACCTGCGAGCTGGCAAGCATCGGAGGCGGCCTGACCCAGCGAGAGGGCGAAGCGTTCACATCGCACAACAGGTGGACACCCACTTCGAACTCTCAGGCCTTCAATGGACTGGACAAGAGTGTTCACGAGTACAATGTTGCCATCACGCCAGCAAATCTAACCCTGGAATCGAACCAAATTAATCAACCGAATTCTGGCGAGCAGCAAAATAAGCAACTGAGCTCAATTCAACGATACAAGGAGAGAAGAAACTTTGGTAAGCGTCTGATTCCGGCAACAAGCGAGCCAATGTCAATGGTGTTTGGAACAATGAGACAACCTGAGGTTGGCGAGAGCAGCCCCACAATGCGAGGCCACTCAGGCTTGCCGTCCATGAACGAGCGGCTCGAATCAGAGGGCTTCAAATTGGGCGGCCAAAGTCAGTTTATAAAATTTGACGGCTTCATCTCTAACCTGATCAAGAATCGGGCAAAACAAAGTCCCTTGTTCGGATCTTTAAACAGACTTACAAACAAGTATCTGAACGTCAGCAACTCAATGGGAGTTAGCGCCGCAAACGTGACCGACGCCGACCAGTTTATAATAAGTCCGCCCGCTGGATCGCTGCAACTTCTGTCGCCCGCTGCAACACTGGCCGAGAACGCGCAAGAGTCGCACGTTTCCATGATGAACGTTCTGCCTGATTATAATGGAACTTCGCTCGACTACCAGATTGTGGAACCAGGTAAAGGTACGAGTTATAGGCACAACGCTTATTCAACTTTTTTGCACCACACCAACAGAGCAAACGCAAGCAAACCAGTGGCCCAGTTCGTCTACCGGGACGCTCAACCCGAGTGGCAGTCAACCAACATTGAACAGGTTATCCGGACTAAGAAGCACTCTGTTCAATCTGGAGGCAAAACAGGGAAGGATTCGCGGTTGAAGGAGGGCTCAGGCGAGCAGCGGGCGAGCGGAGAGAAGCTTCGCGACAGTGATGAATCGAGCTATTGGAAGCGAGAGAGAAGCAAGGAGGAGGTGGAGAAGGGGAGCGGCAAGAAGGGTGCCGAGGCTGAGGCGAAATTTCTCAAAGATTTGGGCCACAATAGGCACGGATGGAAGAATGTTTACCACAAGGAAGAGTACGCAAATCATCAGAAATTTCACGATGTTTTCAGGGACAAGAGTTGGGATGATCGGAGGGCAAAATTGGATGAGAAGCACCAATACAACAAGGGCGACAAGTTCAATGAGAGTTTAGCGAAGAATTTTTACAATAGAGATAAACATGGAACCAAGTACGACTACAGCAAGGGCAACGATTGGAAGCGCTATGAGGACGAGCAGAATGAGGCCGATGAGGTTGCCAAGGACGATTACGTTGAGACAAAGAAGCAGGATCAGGCGAACCAAGTTGCAGGCCAAGTTGAGGACAAAGAAGGCAGCCATCCCGAACCCGAACCAGAACCCGAACACGCCTCCTCGCTGAACCACCAACAACAGGAGGCCGATCAATACGAGAGCCAGGAGGGTCCGTCGGTTGAGGAGGGCGATTCGGGTTCAGCGGACCAAATTGACGATGCAGTCATTGAACAAATGAAGGCAAAGCTCGACAGGCTCAGCGGTCAAACTGGCCCGCGCTACTCGGTGAGCTCGAGCTCGCCAAATGGCGAATATCTGAGCATCATGCCCGAGAGAATCCGAAAGGAGAGCAACGCTCACGGGCCAATGTCGACCACAACGACAGCGGCGACCACCACAACTGGCGCCAGCCCGACAACAACACCAGCTAGCGCAAAAGACGACGATTATGAGATCGATTGGACTCTCCAAGACCCAGAGGCTGCTGGAGATTCGCGGCTGGGCTCTCACGAGAGCATAAACGACATCCTTAAAACAGCTCGCAAAGTCAATGGCAGATCGCGCCCGCAAGATCTTGAGGCGGATCAACAGCGAGAGAACTCGGATGATGAAATTGAGCCGGAGTCGCAGGAAAAGCCGCGAGTCAACGAGAATAGGAGAAACGAGCTCCGTTTGAAGCTTGAATTAGACTTGGGCAAATCTGTCGGTGAGAGGCTCAAGATGGGAAACGGAAACAACGAGGCCAACAATCTGACTAGCGCTCCCCGTTTGCGGGGCAGCGAGAGATTCGTTTCACATGGCAGTTTGCAGGAGCACAATTTCACGCGCCAAAGAGGCGGAACAGGCGGCTGGCAAGCGAAGGATGTAGGGACGAGAGAGGGCGGCCGACACGACTTTGATAGCCAAGTGGTTGACTACCCAAGAGCGAGTTCCCCAATGAGACGACCGCACTCCAATTCGATTCAAATGAGGCAACCTGAAATGGGTAGCCAGCTGAGCAGTGTTGATAACAGGGAGCCCAAATATGGTTTTGGTCACCAGCATCAATCCTCTAGCCGTAGCAACAGCACCAAGACCATCACGTCCCGTCCGTTGAGCAGTCTTAATCAAGTGTTGCCGAGCAGGCCAATCTTTGTGAAACATTTGCAAATGAACGGCGGCGTTGTCCTGGGCAAGGTGGACGGACTTTCGGCCAATAGATCGGTCATTGAGAGGCCAAGGGGCCCCATTATGAGCGACGATATGAGTATTGAAGGCTCCCTATTGAGCGCGCTCGGCGATCATAACGAACTCAACGCTTTGCCCGAGATTATGGCTCAACCGAATTTGCCCGAGCAGCTCACTATGCTTGAGCAGCCGAGCCAGGAGTATTTAGTCATGTTTGGCGACAACAGTCAAGCCGAGAGTCACCAGCAAGCGCCACACCTAATTCCTGGTGAGCCCAAAGTCATTTTTGAGGCTGATCCCTCGAATGTCGAGCATGGCAGACAGCCGTTCATGGCAGAGGGCCAAACGAGCGCAATGGGCCAGCTGGTGGCCAGTGACAATAGGTTTACTCTTGCCCCTGGCAACTTTGGGCCCAGTCACCCCTTCTTGTACGCCCAAGTTAGCAGCCAAACAAACCCCAACCAAGCGATCAACTCTGCGCGCGAGCTAGGCCTTCAAAGTTTGCTCAAATCTACCTATGCAGGCTCGCTCATTGGCCAAGGCTCGAATTTCGGCGCAAGTATTGTTGCGCCGACAATGCAGCAAGCTTTCGGGAGACTTTTGCGATTACCTAAAGTGTTTGGTGTCGGTCAGAGCCAACAGCAACAGCAGCAACAGCAGCAACAACCGGAGCAGATGCAGCAGGAAGAGTCTCTCTCGACACTCTCGATTGGTAGATGGAGGCCATTCGGAGGCAGCAGCCTTGTCAATCCACAGAGGCAACATCAGAAGCAGCAGCAAGCTCAACAAAAGCATCATCGACAATTAGAATTTGGTGACTTGACCGAGTCTGCGTCCAGGATTGTCACATCCAGTGTCTATCCGTCTGTGAGCCTTGTCCAAAAGCCAAAGTTAGAGTTAATTCACCTGCCACCCTACAAGACTTCTCAATCCAACTTCACTGGCTCTGAGTTGGCGCCAAAGGCAAGCAAGAAGCAACTTGCACCTGAGAGTGCCGAACACCGTAAACGGACCCAGGGGAAGAGGGCTAGCCTCAAGAGAAAGCAAAAGCCATCGGCTGAACGAGGAGCGTTAGAATCGAGCTCGAAAGTTCACTCAAAGCCCGCAAAGGCAAAACCACTCAACTACACGATGGTGGAGAGCGTCATACCTGTAAGCCTGGTACCCTCTATTTGGATGCCCTCGATTGTTGGCGTGGATTTGAGGTCGAATGTTTCAACGCTCGTGAAACCAGCTAGCAGTAGTCAGAGCCAGAAGGCAAAACTACTCCAGCAACAGATGGACCGGATTCCCTACGGCTCTTTTCAACCACCAACAAAGACAGCCAGGGTCAATGGTGACGGCGCGTCCAGCAAGTCAGGGAAGACAAGTAAAAACTCGGACTCGAATTATGGGCGCGCAAGTCAGCAGACAGTTCATGCGGCATTGCCAACAATTCATGTGCCACGAGTAAGCACAAAAGCGCCAACCTTCAGTCAGAGATTTGTCGAAAACTTTAAAACCAAGCTTAACCTGGTTGCTGGCTGAGTATTTGTACCATACTGTATACTGTATCGACTCATAAAATTGCTGATCAACTTTATTCGAGTAGCTCACTTCAATCGTCTCACTGTTGGTACTTCATTTGTTCAAGTCACAGTAGGCTGCTATCCCAAACACAAGCTAACTAAGCTTTTGCGTTGGCTCCAAGGCGCCCCCGAATTGGGCGCCCATAAAATGTTTTGAGTTTTGATTGCTTTTGGCCTGATTTTTGGGGCTTTGAATCACAACAGCACTGTCATAGTTGAACACGACTATCCTCTTCTTTCGATCTAACTCGAAACCATTTCCAGCATCCTCGCTGGCCTCCCGGCGCCCAACGCCCTTCGGTAGAGGAGGGGCCAACATTGGGCAGACGACCGCATCTAGCTGGCCTTCGATGGCAAGATTTCGGGCAAACTTTTGTTCGCAAACACTAACTTTTGCATCACGGTTGCAAGTTGGACTTGAAATCAATCTAGCTGATTCGTTCATGATTATTGTTTGGCGAGATTCTGGCCGTGCAATGCTGGTTTCACATTCAGCAAGCTGCGCGAATGAGTTTGTGGACTTGTTTTCGGCCCTCCGATGGCCGAGCGGCCAGAAGATCCTTAATGAGCAAATGGACTCAAAAATCCTTGAGCATCTTCGTTTAAAATTGTCACTCAAAAAGGCGTACAAGATCGGATTTAAAGCCGAATTTGTATAAGAGAGGCTGGTTGCTATTAGAACAAACCCGTAGAATCCGGCCATCGGTGAGCTCTCGCCGCTACTGAAGCTAACGAGCAGTTGCGCAACCCAATATGGTAGCCAGCAAACAGTATAGGTGCAAATGATCCCAATAACAAGATGCTCGATTCTCCTGTTTGTGTTCTCGCGACTTTTATTTCTGCGACCCGTGCCTAGGTTTGTGGTTCCACTTGCAGCAACTCGGAGTTTTCTAATGACGCACAGGTAAAAGGCTGCTATGAGCAACAGGGGCGCTGCAAAGCCAATTGCAAAAGAGTAGAGCGTGAAGGCTTTCTCGCAGTTGAAACTCTTATAACTATGGACCATTAATGGACGAGTGAGATAGTTGGATTGTTTTGTCTGGATTAGTGGCCTAGTTGTAGGTGGCGAGCAGCACGGATTAGCCGCTCTCGGATATCCATTAGGAGGGGGAGGGGGGACTTACTCAGGCCAAAAAATGGCGCACGTCTCCTCCTTGTTAATTTTTGCAAACGCAAACTGCAGGTGTGTTGATGGATGGACGGATTCAATTAATCAATGAAATTGCTCCTCCTTTCCGAACACCAGACAGGTGAGTTGTTGGCGGAAAACTTACAATTGGAGTCATGAGGATGAGACAGACAATCCAAATGCTTAAGCAGATAATCTTTGCTCTTTTGACGAGCCGAAAGCGTTGCGCGTAAATGGGATGACAGACGGCCAAGAACCTGTCGAAACTCATGACCACCAGCAAGAGGCTAGAGGCAAATTGGTTCAAACTGGTGGTCGCCATGTACAACTGTGTTTAGTTTGGTTAGGTTGTTAGTTTAGTTTAGTTCTAAGCCTTTCTCATTGGTTCTGTCTGTTTGGTTGTGAGCTTTTGAGCGGCGCCTACCTTGCACATCAGGTTGCCGAAAATCCAGTGATCGATGAACATGGTCGTTATGAGGAAAACTAATCCGGTTATGAACATCAGATCGGCGAAGGCCAAATTGAGGATGTAAATATCAGTGACCGTTTCAATCTTTGTGAACTTTAGGATCACCAGGATGACAACTGTGTTTCCGCAGAAGCCAATGACAAATATAATCATGTTTGTGATCATGACGCCCATGATGAAGTACCTCTCGCCGTCCTCTGCTTGAGCAATCGATGAGCCATTTCCTGAGCTCTGGCTTCCATTTAAACTCTCAGAGCCAAAATGCTGAACAGGACTGTTTTGCGTATCTTTATTCTCGTTTTGCGTTGATTGGTCGAACTTCGTTTGAGCGTTCGCGTTTGTCTTGAGCTCACTTTGGTCGCTTGAGTTGGCCGAATCTGGTTGCCTTTGGTTTGGTTGGAGGTCGAGGTTATGGGTCGGATGGGGCGCGTCCATTATTATCACCAAAGCGAGCAACATTGCGCCCAACCAGACACTTAGGCCACCAATGCTTGTCTGGCCCCCCCTTCCATGGCCCTTTGATTTGCGCACAAGTTCAAACCTTGCCCACGACTCTTCGCCCTCGCAGCTGGCCCCACAACAATCGGCCCACTGCCACCTGAGCGGCGCTCGGTCCATCCCCGCTCGTGGGTCGCGATGACCGCTATGCGCGCCGCTTGAACGACAGCCCGCAGCCATGGCGCTGGAGCGGCTCGCTGATTGGGCCGGGCGGGGGATGAAATTTATTGAATGGTTAGCCGTCAGGTAATGAATGTGAGATGGCCACTTCGACCTCGCGCACGTTCCAATGGCTGATCCTAGCTACTTGGAGGCTGCAAGGCAAAGACCAGAATGAGGATGAGGATGCGAGCGGTGGGGGGCGGGAGCGCGGCGAGAATCGTTGGCCGGGCTGGCTGATGGATGATCGGCTGAGATGGCCAAGCGAAGTGCGATTGCCGCCAACTCTCAGGCCGGCTACCTGGACGAGAGTGCGCGAGATAAAGATGCTGCTTGGCTAAAATTATTGCTCAAAACCATCAATCACCTGGTGCCAAACTGGCGGCGTCTCATCCATACTACGATCGCCGCCGACAGGCTGCCAGCGCACCAATTGGCTCCCCTCGCCAACAAAGCCTCGAATGATTTGCGGCGGCGGCGGCGGCGGCGGCGCTCAGTGTCTGTCTGGCGGGCGAGTAAGCTGAAACCGCCAGTCAGCTGGTCGTGCTCGCTTCCACGGAATCTCAGGGGCGGGCAAGAGTTTTGGGTCAAATTGGTCGGCCAAAAGCGGCAGTTTGGCCACTTCAACTTCATCCACATCCTCGAGCGCCGAGCGCAAAAGCTGAGCCACTGCTCCTGCTTAAGCAAACTAGCCGTTATTAATTCAATCCAATAAGCTTTCCCCGACGCAGGAGTCCGGCCACCAGCGAGCCTGGCCGCCAGCCAAACACAATGGCTTGCTGTTTGTTCTTGCGGGGGCCACAAGAGGGGCCAGATCTAGATCCAGTTTCAGATCAAGACGCAGCGGCGGCCGGGGCAAAAAGGGTCGGGCCCGCTGCTCGTTGCCCACTTATTTGCGGGCTAAACTCGAACGAGCCAGACGCGCCTGATGTCTGATTTCTCCTTCCGCCCGTCGCGCCCGCCGATGGCCATAAAACTGCTCGCTTGCGAGCAACCAGACGCCCGCTAGCCTGGCGAGCGGGGCAAAATTTCGGTTGAATTGTCGCGATCGCTCGCCGATTTCGAGTGCGCGCCTCGTCCTGCCAAGCCAGGTGCGGCCGTCAGGGGGCGAGCAAGGCGGCCCGCTAATCCAATTGCGAGGAATCGAACGCCTGGAGCACAGAGCAGACTTGGGGAGCCAGTTGGTTCCGGTTGTTGGGGCGAGCGGCGCGAGGTTAATTGAATTTGAATGGCGGCATTGGCAGCGCAGCCGCAAGCAAAATTGCAACAAAACCATTTGGCGCCACCAACTCGGCGGCCAAATGCAGCCCAAAGCTGCGCAAAGTTTGTCTCCTGTTCCAGGTGAAGCACTGAGGGCGGACGCAAAGCGACTTGCAAATGAGCTCTCGCAGCAGCAGCAGCAGCATCAACAACAACAACAACAACAACAACCAGGCTAACGCGCACGAAACTGATTGCGCCCATTCATCGCCCTTGTCCAGCTCGGCGGCCCCAGAGAGCCGGCCAGCTGGGCGCCTGATTTGCTCGCCGGAAGTGGGCCCATCGCGCCCTTTGCTCGGTGCGCCCCAAGCTTGTGGGCGCGCGACAAGTTTTGTTGGCCGGCTTGCTCGCTGGCCCAAAACTTCATGGTTTTGCCCCGGCAAATTGGCTTGCGAGCGGCACCTGCTGGCGGCCAGCGAGCGGGCCGCTCATTTACTAAATGGCCGCCCGGTGGCCGCGCAAGTTTGAACTTTCGCGCAATTAGGGGCCAGCTCTCGATTAACATGCCATTGTTGTGCGCAACCGCCGGCCAACTGGCCGCCAGCAAGCCGCCGGCTTAGTGCTCTCGCCAGGCCCACGGCAAGCCAATCAGCAGGCTCAAGATTGCGCACCTCTACCCCAAACTCGAACTGGCGGCCGTGTTGCCGAGTTTCTGGTCCAACGCCGATGGGCTTGCGGCTTAGCTGGCGCCTGTTGGCTCGGCCGCCGGCCGCCAACTTGCTGGTAATTGATGGGCTCGGCCGGCCGACTTTGGCGCCGGTCGCCGCGAGCCGTCGGCCGTTTCAGTTTTGGGATGCGCAACTCGATCGGGTAGAAAAATCAATTTAGATGAGCAAAAGTGGCCGCCTTCGAGGCCAACCACTCGGCCCCTAATCTCGGCCAGCCAATCACGGTTTCGTCTCGGCGGCCAATGCAGATCTGCGCGCGCGAGGGGGCGGCCGCCAAGCGTGCAACTGCCGCCCAGGCTAAGCCTGGCCGCCTAGCCGCCAAGCCCAAGCGAGCGAGCCCAGCTTTGGGCGCCATTGCACTAGTTGATTAATCAGGCATTGTTTACAAATGGGCCCAACTCGTCTCGGACGCGAGAGCTGCCTTGGGCTCCAGTTGTCAAGGCGGCTGATTGGGCGGCGCCCGCGAGCTGCACTGGATGGGGCGCAATTTGCATTCAGGGCGGAGAAGCGGGTCGAGTGGAAGCCGCAAGCAAGCAAGCAACAACAAACTGGCCCGCTCGCAGATATTCCTTATAGACGGCTTTTTAGCTGGCCAAAGCCGACAGCCGCTCGCCCGGTGCCGATGCCGATGCATTATCCGCCGCTTAGTTTTAACGCGATAGCTCGCGATGACAAATTTCGTCTCTCGCTTGGCCATTATTCAATCGTAATGATAGCGCGAGTTTGTCGCGCCACTCGACTCTCCGACTTGTCGTCGTCTCGTCGGCGACAAGCTGAGCGCTCGTCCTGCGGCCGCCGCCGCCGCCAATTCTTGATTCGCGGTCGGACACGTTTGCCCGAGAAGAGGCGGCGGCGGCGGCAGCATCGAGCTCAGGCGAGAGCAACTTGCCTTGAACCAGACAAACGGCGCCATTGAATCGGCCGCCTGGCCCACAGAGGCGGCCCGCTGCATCCTCGCGGCCGCCTGGTGAGAGGGGCGAGGAAAGGGGAGCAGCCACTGAGCCAACTCTTGGAGGGGAGGCGGCGATTAAATCAACTGGCCAGCGCAGCTCATCCAAAATGCGCCAGCTCGCTCGGCCTCGATCCTTGGCAAGAGGAGCGCGAGCGAGCGAGCTATCCAAGCCAGCTGACTGATCGGCGATCAGCGTGATCACACGCCACCCGCGAGGCGGCCCATCGGCCTTTGCCTGCGATGGAGACGGAGACTGAGACTGAGATGGAGGGAGAGAGTGGGGCCAGTTTGGGCCAACCGGCGGGCGCCAATCGCAGCTCGGAGAGGCATGATCTTTGGCGCGCAACTCGCGCCTTGCATGGCCTCTGGTTGCCGATAATCGCAAAACTGGACCACCTCTCGGCCGCGCTTACGTGCGCCAGGTGCCCCCCTCCCCCGAGAGCCTCGTCTCGCCCCTCGAGCGGCGGCCGCCGCCGCCGCCGCCAGCTGGCCCCAACGGCGGGCGCGAGCGCGGCCACCGTGAGCGCCAAGCTCGAGAGTGGCGCCGTCTGAGTCTGGCCGCCAAAATCAGCGCGGCCCCCAGAGAGGCCAGCGCGCGTGTGTGTGTTAGTGTGAGTGTGCGGGCGCGCGGGCACGTAGCAAGCGCGACTTGCCGCACTTATGCGGCTTATGTCATTTGTTGGCCCTCAATAACATTGTCCCTGCAGGGATTTGGAGCCTAGATAAACAGAGCCCTGGCCCATCGGTGTCAGCGGGGGGCGGCGGCGGCCGCCTGAGATGGACTCGCCGGCTTGCTGTCGCGGCCAGCTGAATGCTTGCGCGGCCAGAGTGCCGGCGCAAAGCACGAGCTAGGGCCCATCGGCGGGGGCTTTGGGGCCGGCGTCTCGGGCGGGCCTGGCCGGTGGGCGTGGAGGCGGCCGCATCCCGGCCACCATGGGGGCGGCGCGCTCGGTGTTTCAATCAGCGATATTTGCGTCTCCCATTCGACTGTCATCGATCAGCTGGCCGGCCAGCAGCCAGTTGGGCGCCCCGAGCGTTGCCATGCCCGCCGCCCGGCTCAGCCTGCAGAGAGGAGCTCTCCTCGGGCTCAACCCAACCAGGATCGTTGCCCTGTGGCACATCTCACATCGCAACCATGGTGTCCATTCAATTCGTTTCGAATTGAATTTGGAATTATTATACACAAAATGGCATTGGGCCGCCATCACAAGTGCTCATTGTAATTCGATTTCATGCACTCGCTTTGGCGCCGGCTAGCTCACTTAACGTGGACCAACTGTTTGCTCGCTGACAGCCTGGCTCGCTTACTCGGGGGCCCCAAATGAGAGTGCTTTAAATGATGTTAAATTGAACGTTAAGATTGCAGCAACTCGGCTCGAGATAGGGAGTTGCTCTCTCGGACGAGAGTTGGCCGCGCGCGCGCTATCGGCCAACAGATCCGCCCGTGGAGCCAAAACTCCGGTTTAATTTGCGGGCGCAAAATTCAAACTAGCGCCCGAGTCGGCCAATTCTCACCCCCGAGGCTCGAGCAAGAGATGGGCCGCCAACAGGCTTGGCCGGCAAGCCAGTGAGCGCGCTCGCCCAGAGTCAATCAAATGGGAGCGAGCTGCTCGCCGCTCGCCTAGCGCCGTTCGCGACCTTCCCCAAAGCGGAGGCGACTCGATCGTTAGACTTGGCCGCGCCAAAGCCAATTTGGGGAAGCCAATCTGGGCAGACTAACTGTTTGCAAGCTTGCAAACAGAACGAGCCGCCGGCCCATGTCAATCGTCTTGAGTGTTCACGGGCCACATCCAGCCAATGGGGGCGAGCTCGGCCTGCTTGGGCCGAGCGTGTGGGCAAGCCTTTTTGTTTGCCCTCCATGGGCCAACAAACCGCCATTGATACTCGGCTCGCCTTAACTTGATTGCTGCCCAACTGGAGTAGACTCGACTCAACTCTACTCAACGCTGCCAGCTGGCCGGATCCACTCGTTGGCCAATCGGCGCCGTCCGCCAAGGAAGTCGACATTATCCCTCTCCAATGCGCCCATTGGAGTCTGGCCGATCTAAGCGCCCCTTGGCCAAGGAGCGCCGCCCACCGAGAGGTCGCCCATCAGAGGATGCCCGCAGCTCGCATGATTCATGCCCATGGACAGTTTCTCCTGATTAAATTCGCGCCCGATCTTGCGCCTCAGCCGGCCGCCGGTGGGCGGATTTGGCCCCCCCTTTGCTTTGGGCCCACTTGCGGTCCAAAACCAAACAAAACCGAACCAGCGATAGTCGAGCGCAACCAGCTCGGCCAGCCGCAAGCCCCATGGACAAACAGATTGCTCATCTGCATCCGCCCTCCAGCGCTAAAACCCCGAACGAGCGAGCGAGAGGGGCCCCTCACTTTGGCGGCTCCTCGCTGCAATCCTCTCGCAAGCTTTGCGCGCCAAAACTCAACCAGCTCCTCCACTTGCCAACCTGTCCAAGCTTTTTGGCTAACAAAACCGCTCGAACTCAGGCAATTGTCCCCTCATTAATTCGTCGCCATGACCAAGACCAAAAGCTCGCGGCGCTTGAACTTGGCTGGCCCATCCTCAGCGGAGGGCTCGAGCCCGTGTTTGTCCGCCCGCCTGCAATGCAAATGGCTCGTTGCTTTTGTTGTCGTTGTCGTTGTTGTTTTTGTTTCAGCTAAAAGCAACCAGACATCTGACGACCCTCAAAGGTCTGCCGCCAAATTGAGAGTTTCGGTCGCTCACCAAAAATTGTGCCCCATTTTGGCTTGGCAAGGAGGCGAAGGTTTCGCGCCACAAGGGGCTCGAGCCTCGATGGCGTAGTGCGCCATTTGTGGCCCTTCTGGCCGATGAAACTGCTTAGCAATGGATCTGTTATTGAGATTTTCGCCACTCTTTAATTAGAGTTTGCTCAGCCAGCTTCTTTCCAGCTAACCGGCCCACAAACAACAGGAGCTTCGAGCGCGAAACAAACAAAACTCGGCCAGCGAGACTGTCTGCTGGCAGATAAGCTTGTCGATCCATAATGAGTTTGTGGTGTTCATGCTGAGACAAACAGTTTTCGCCAACCATTTTGCTGCAAGCCTCTAAGAGGCGCCACAACAAGGCAAGCAAATGGGCCAAAAGCGATGTGAGCGGACAGAAAGCCGAGATGATCGAGAGAGCAAACAGTATATTATGGATAACTGGAACCAACTTACCAGGCCAAACACTGGCCACTCTCCAATGGCAGCGAGCGAGCGCCTACTCGAACTGCAGCCCTAGGAACCCGAAATCAGCTCCCCCTAACTTCAAATGGCTCCCCCTCCTCCAACTCTCTCGCCCCTCTCCCCTCTTGGCTAGCCAGTCGCCACTCTCCGCCCGCGACACAACCTCCTCCCCTCCTTCGCCCACTCTTCGGGCCCCTTGAACTGATGTCGCCGTCAACAGCTACACTCCCTCCGGCAACCACACTTCACTCATCCATAAACTTATCCAACTTGATTGAATGAATCAATTATCCTCTGACTCCCGACGGAGAGCTCCCCTCCATCCTGGCTCCCCTCCCATCAGCTAGCGCGGCCAAATCTGTCCACTCTCTCTCTCCCTCTCGCCCTACCCCTAAAGCAGCTACCTCGCACTTGGTGGCGAGCAAATCTTCATCCTTGACCACTTAAGCTGCCCGCTTTGCTTCCTATTTGCGGACTCTAGATTCGTGCACAACTTTGTAATGCAAGCAAGTGGCGCTAGTTGGACATGTGAACTGGCCTACTCTTGGCGCCAAACTAGCCCAAACTACTCTCTGAGGTGTTCGCAGTTCCCGCGGGAAACTTCCATGGTTACTTGGACGCGATAAATGGTCAGAGTGGCGCAGTCGCCGCGAGTCCACCGCCCAAGGAGCCGAGCGCCCTCCATACGGATAAGCTGCGCCAAAATCGCCCCTTTTCTTTCCCTCTTGAGTCACGACTCATGACTAATGTTGCAACTTTTTGGGCCACTCGACCATTGTGCTCTCGTATTGCCCAATACACTGTTTCCGCCAAAATCTCAACATTCTGCCGGACTTGGCAGTGTCTAGTTCAAATGTATATTTGCACATCATCAATTCATGAACTCAGTCTCGTCTACAACATTCGAGCGCTTATGCCCGATCGCCAGCATCGCCAAAGTCCTTTGCTTCGGCTTGCTTGACCGATTTTGACCGCGATCGAGGACTCAAGTTTTATCCAGCTAATTCAGTCAAAGAATATCGATTGCTCGTGGGCCGAATTTCCAGATTATCTAGTCGCCATCTCGAACGCTCCAATTGCTCAACATGTGAGCCGTTATCTAGAGAAGCAGGCCTAAGATAATAGTGGTGGATTACTACCACCACTACTGAAATTGCTCATGGCAAAAGTTTGAACTCCTTGGCTGGCACCTGAGATGAACATGCAACCAATGTTTATAACGGTTCCATCTTGAAACTTGGTTGGAAATTCACGGGGAGAAATAGGTTACATTGTAGAGAGCGAGATTTCATGTTGCAAGCGATGCTAAATTCTAACAGCTCGACAGATTGTTATGTTTGTCCTTAGCCTCTTGTTTAGATGCTCCTGCTAAGCTCAACTTACAGAGATCACACGCCTTTAATCGATAACGACAACGACAAACTATCATAAACCCAGTAAAAATAACCCAATCAGGTACGAATTTTTACGCAAGTTCCTGTGCAACTCGCGAGTCAAGACTGAAATTAGATTCATGTGATCGAAAAGTGCTAGAATTTGCAACAGGTACAGACTACCTGGTTCCAAATTGATAATGATGGTGCTCTTAAGTTGAGGTGTTCCTTCAATCGCGAGACTGATTCGAATACCCAGTGCTGATAACATTGCTCTTTTTTTAACGAAATCTTATTGCTAGAGGCAAGTCCAGTTTGGGGTAGAGAGAGCATCACCATCCATGGCCGATCTTAGTCTTTTGTCTTGGCACCTCCCTCGAGACTCTTGCCACTCCTCTCTGCCACTCTCTCACTGTTTGACCAAATACGACGAAACGAGACAAGAGACTTGGTTACATGTACCATTTCAGCATAGCCTGCTTTGCACAAAGCCCAGAAAGTCCGATGCGATAACAGTGTTGAAAATCCGGTGGGTTGTGTTGCGCAGCCACGAACTCGATGCCCTCGCGCTGCAACCATCCGGTTACAATTCCCGCAAAATGTGGCCTTGCCAGGTCTGGCCAGAACAAGACTCTCTGCCTTGTCGAATGGCTAATTCTTTCTCTAGGCACTCTTGGAGAAGGTGACACAGAATGTTGACGCACATTACGTCTCACGACTTGTGGAACACCCTTTATTTATTGGAAATGCCAAGTTATGGAAACGATTTAACTGCTTAAGGTTTCTTGATCTGAATCTCCTCAATGTGATGACTCGACCAATTCTGGATATACAAAGCCTATTTGAGGTTGAGTTTGCGGTGCTTGAGGATTATGCCTCTGTGGTTGTCTTGTAACGTTCACCTCCCGAGCAATAGTCGGGGCTCCTGTTTTGATTTCCGCCCCATCCTCCTGAGCAAATTTAAGTAAACCGCTGGGAGCGAAGTAACCTTCATGTGAGTTAGAGTTTTTGTTCACGTCTTCAATAAAGCACAGGAACATAGTGTCGATCACCATCTCATATACACACAACATTGAATGGGCGACGAAGTAGGCAACTATAGTGGCAAATATAACTGGCACAGCGAGATAGTGGACACTCGCGTCGTTCCTCATGATGTAAACACCAAATAGGGCAGAACCTCCAGTCACAATGCATTTGCCCAAAAATATTATGAAGTCTCCCATGGTATTGATCGTCACTATTCGAAGAGTATTTGATGTCAGTGTTTTGAATGCTACTTTTGCCGAGAAGCAGTAGTCTGTTCCCTCGATTGCTATTACAGTATAAGCGTTGTGGTTGATGTATCGCATGAAATTTTCAAGACAGTACCATAAACAATGGCACAGTTTAAGGGTGCAATTCACGCACGAGAATTTTTCCTTGTATTGCTTCAGATAGTATTCGAGATATGTCAATATCAGTCGGGGTATTTTGAAAAGTACAATCAGAAAACTTCCTAGAGCGATTGAGCCAAGGTGAAACTTGGCGACCCTACGGACAGATCGCCCAATCGGACAATGTAGGCTAGATCGGTCACGTGAAAAGTACCAACTTGCTACGGAGGAAGCAACGGTCATTTGTTGACATCCTAGTATAAACTCTGACGACCAGAATAGCATGAGTATAACGAACCACCACAAATACTTGACAAATTTAGGTTGCTCGTGCTTCACGGATTCTAAGTAATACTGGTCAGCTGTTGGAGAGAATGTGACGTTTCCGCCATTGTAAGCGATAACACTTCGGGCCGGTAGTGCGAGCTGAAATCTTGTAGAGGTCGAATTGAACTTAACATCGTTTTCCGCAGTTGATACAGCCAAAAATACTGCAGTCCAGTAGGCCAAAAATAGTAGGAGAACGCTACAAGTCCAGATAGGTTGAAGGAGAAGGGTTGGCATTGATCGCAAACAAGCTGCAGTTTCATCGAATAGGGCAACCATCAGCGCGACTCTACTCCTCATGAAATATGTTACTATTAATATAATAAGTGAGATGATTGTAAGCAGTATTGAGAAAACCAAAAATGTCTTTTCGTTGATGAGATCGTCGTCGAGTTGTTCCAGTGATGGGATTTGATTCAGCTTGTACTTGAGGTCATAGTAGACATACCAAGAAAATGCAGTCAAGGCAATCAGTGTAACTGAAGACACAACCATGATTACGCCAGATATCACCGATGCCAAATAATGTATGGTAAAGGTAACAAATAAAGAGACACCAATTCCGAATGCGACTGTCCAAGCAATCTTTCTCCAACTAGCATAAATATCGCTGACAATTTTCTGAGCCACATCCATGTTTTTGATGTAAGAGTAAACGTTGTTTATGAGACTATTGCCCAACTTGATTCTGTCCACTCCGACGCATCTATTCAAGAGGGGTCTTTGTTTTGTGACTGGCATCTTCGGACCGGGCCCGAAACCAAGACTCTCGTCTTTGGCTCGTCTTGTGAGTATGTCATATTTGGAAATCTTTCCGTAATATGCCTCAACGTTTCGGTCATTCACGTCATAGTCATAACGGAACAAGGATGAGCCAGATCTCTGATAAAATAGTGCCAGATCGCCATCACCCGTCAGATTCCGATCTGCACATTGGCTAACACATATTTTCATTGTAAATGATACATTGGCGGGGTTCATGTGGAACACAAACGGAGACTTCCGCATGTCCATTCCGGACCAACTTATACCATCGAGTTTCTTGTTCTTCTGGCCGCATATGTTGCCAAAGCTATCGTAACCGTGTATTAACCGACTAGGATTGCCTGCTATGAAAGACCAAACCGAGGCAATCGAGAGTATTATCCAACATATGGCAAAAATTACAAGCCAACATTTGTCCGTGCATCTTCGCGACTTATCAGGATTGGGTGAGTCCTGTGTGTCGCATGTGAAGCATCCCATTATTTGATGGCTCGTGGTTCGCTTGTGTCTGTACAGGGAAGAAGATAGGAGAGGAGGTTTGGTTCTGTGATTTGACTGAGTACGTAGTATTGGTGTTAGTTGTTAGTTGGCAGCTACTCCATGGAATTATAAGTTGACTGGTTGTGAATTGAACGCTTCCCTCCCTCTATGAATGACTGTCCAACTTTCAGGTGCTGGTCGAAGGTTCTATCGCCCTTTACTCGCGCAGAGTCGTGCAGGGCAATAGACTGCACAAATTAGACTGAAGTCTGGTCCTGGGACGCTGTGGTAGTTTTGGCGGCGGTTGAGGCAACAAGTGACGCACTGAGAGTTGTGGTGCAACTCGAAACCAGATACTCAATCGAAGCGCATTGATGGCTCAGAGAGCGGTTGTTCTAATTGTTGCTGCGCTTATACAATGGCGATAACTTGGTTAGCGGCTGGCTGGCTGCTCTGTCTAAGCTTGGATTTGTTGACACAAAATCTTGGTGGCGTTGAATTGTTGTTGGCATGGGCACTTCGAGGCTAGCGCTGAGGTTGCTTCAAATAAATTAAATGTAGCAAATTAAAGGGCATTCGCAAATGTTTATCTGCTGGTTGGAGGAACAGTTGTTGCTGCTTTTGGGTTGGATTGGGAGGAGGGAATATGGAACAGGAATAAGCTTTTACTTGATGGCGTTTGGAAGGGGTTTTGTAATCGCCCCCAATCTCCCATTCACCGACTGTAGGCGCATGCTGGGCGAGGCGAGATTAAGCAGGAGCTGCTGTGATGCGGCCGCCGCGGCCAATCGGAGGAGGGAGAATTGTGCGAGAACGGAACGATGAGAGAAGTCTCGGCTCGGACACAAACCATGGTAACTACAAGACAGGCGCCCCGCTTCCCTTTCCCCCATCTTGCATCTCCTCCAAAAACGCTCACAGAGCCGTCTGCGCCAAAGTTTCGGACAAACCGATGGGATTTCGTGCGCGAACGAATCCCGCGAGAAAGACTCAGCTGAACGCTCGTCCGCTGGCGTTGACTGACACACCTGCAATCCGCTTCCATCCACTATTTATTCACCCTAGTTTTGTCTCCCAATCTCAACTGGGCTAAACTGTAGTCCATTCCTCCAGGCTCCTCATACCACCATGACAATTGGTTACGATCTTACGCGCATGAAATGGGCCGAACGTCTCAGGTCCTCACGGCGCATGCTCTCGGGTCAGCGAATTGCAGAAAATAAGAGAAGCCTCACATCTCCACCAACCTGGTTCCGCGGACAACCAAAAATATCTCCACCTGTTGTTGACCTTCGTGCGTTGAATTGCAGCGCTGAGGTTGCGCAACATCAAAGCGAATCCGCTTGATCTTGACGATTGATAGAGGAACGACGTGCCGATGCAAGGTAAAATCAGTGGGCCGCAGCGGAGGGGCATTAAAACTCGCCATCGTTCGAACCGAGCTACATCTACAAGCGACTGCAAACCATTGAGGGCTACATATATATATATATTGTTATAAACATTTTCGCGCAATTCTCACTATCTATCCGCCCAAGTTTCGAATTTGACGCTTGCAGTTCACTTTGAGCCTCAGCGGGCCAAAGAGCGGATCTCAACTTTTATGCCTGCAAACAACAATGGACAGTGTAAGATAAGTGCTGTTTCAGTGGTACAACATCCTGTAGATGCAATTGCTGACCAACATTTGCAACTAACTTGGACGCACGAATGCTTGCATCTCGAACCCATGGAACCATCAAATTTCATGGAAGAGAAGCAGCGAAAGTGCGAGATGGGGTCGATAGTGGAGTGGAGCCAATCTGAAGTTAGAGGCACTAGTAGATTCACAAGCGAGTAGCCCCATTGCACTTCAGTCCCGGAAACTCGTCGCTAGTCTGGTTTCTCCATTCAACTGTGCCTCTTGAGCGTGAAATTCACCATGTTTTATTAAAGTTGGGAGGGGGTCATGTGGAGGGAAGTCATTCTGATGGACCATTGCCTGGTTTTGTTTGCTAGCACAGTGGGCTGCTTGTAGTCACGTCCGGGGGTAGGGATGCATTTCAGTTCTTGATGTGAAAAAGGCTACGCGAACTGAACTCACTATAGAAGGCAACAAAGGAGCCAGTTCTATTACGTAAACCCTGATAGCCTTCATGGTTTTAAGCAACTGCAGGCATGTCTTGTCAGACTTCAAATTATGCAATCGCGAAACAAACAAAACTCATCCGATGAAAACTGCTCATCTTTCATCATAAACTAGACTTAGGGGTTTCTTGCATCGGCCAATCGATTTAACCTCGGGCCTTGGTGTTCAAATTATGAAGATCTGTTCTCACCTTGGTGCAGCCGGATTTGCCGCTGCATCGCAAGCTTACCACCAACAGTTTTGCTAACATGATGAATTCAAAAGCTCGCTTATCTCATGCTGTGTCGAATTCAATTTCCTTCATCAGATGTGAGATCGCCCTTCGAAAATGGAATTAAACTCGTCTAGAATCGTATTCGCTAATGGTCAGCCAATTTACGAGATTTCAATGGATCCCGACAATCTGATCAAACGAACTCAAGCGAGACTACTGGCAGACTGGCGGTTCTCAACTTGGAGGGTAATTATCCAGCGCTATAAGACGTTACCCCCTCAGCAGTGTGCTCTCAGATAGCCTTTCCCTCGCCCGTTATGCACCGCCAAGTGCGAGATACTTCGGGATACCGTGACTAGAATGCCAGGATATCGTTTCAATGTTTAGTCCGCTCTCTTCCCGAAAACTGCTTGATAGGCCTCGAGAACTGTTAAACTTAAGATGATCTCAGACTAGTTTGCGCTGCACAGCACCTGTATATGGCGAATGCGCAACAGGTGCATTGAGCGAGTAGAAGCTGATATCTGGGTTCATCAGCTCATCTGGCTGTACAGCTGAGCCTCACGATATTGACAAATTCCATGTTGATGCCTTGCTAATGATCGCGAATTTTTTCTACCTGCTGAAATCATGTTAAACATGAATGCCTGATTTTGTCCGATTGATGCAAATCTTCCTTTTTGCTCGAGGAATTCGCATGGGTCCGCCACTCAACCACTGATAGTCCTTTACTCAAGCGATTAGTGGAATGGTCAGACTCAATACCACAAACAAAACACAATCACATCTCCGCGAGAAAATAACCGCCATCGACAGATGGGCGGCTTGGACCATCCAGGGGTGCGAATTGGACTCTCATCCGGCTATGAGTAAGTTTTGATGAGAAAGAGAGAGAGAGGACGTTTTGAGGGATGGAACCGAATCAGAGGTTTGAGCAAACGCATTTAGATAAACGGTTCGAATTTTCAGACATCTTCCTTATTCATTCATAACTATACAACCTTTGAGATGTCCACGCCCAATTTCAAGTCATGTGGAGGAGAATCTACCACGGATGAAATAAAAAGGTTGACCCACGAGTTCAACAATCTATCGCGAAGATTCCAAATCCCTGACTAATTTCTCTGATCGATCGGTTGAGATATGTTGTAATTATCTTGGCCTCGGCTTTCAGTCAATTCGACAAAGTTGACGCATATTGACAACTGCTACGACTCGTGGGCTAATCTCGAGTCTTGAGGCATAGACCCCGTCGTCGGTATGCTGCAGGCAGGCATTACTTTCAATGACATTGAATTCGTCTACAGGTGCACAGATCAGAGGTCGATAATGTAATTTGGTTTGGATTAAGCACATGCAGTATATATTCATTGTTGTCATGAGGAACGACAAGGATGTTCCTAGAATAAACAATGATTGCCTCTAGTGAAGAAACCAAATCGTACACGTACTCGGGAGGCCACCGAAGAGTACATACCTGCGAGCCCTATGATGATCGTTGACGAGTTCAGAGAGGCGTGTCAGCCCGAGAGTCAGTTATCCAATAGTTGCCTTCGAAAAACGCGCTGAAAATCGCCAATATAAAGCGCCCAACAATGCTGTGCATGAGTGCGGTCCTATCACAATTTGTTATCCTTATTCTCAGATTTGCAAAGAGGTGTCAGTTACAACAGCAACCATTACAAAATGAAGATTACTTCTGCCTCTGGCATCATATCCTTATTAGATGAGTCTCAATCGGAACTCAAGGAGTACGCCTTACATAAGCTCAATGACATAGTTGACGAGTTCTGGCCAGAAATATCAGAGGCAATCGTCAAAGTTGAATCATTATGTGAGGACAAGTCTTTTGGCAACAGGGACTTGGCTGCTCTGTTAGCGAGTAAGATATACTATCATCTGGGAAGTTTCGATGACTGTCTCGCTTATGCAATTAGCGCCAACGATTTGTTCGACATTAATCACAAGTCCGAATATGTTGACACGATCATCAGCAAATGCATTGACCAGTATGCCAAACTCAGATTGCAAAATTTACAAACGAAACCTGGAACCAAGTCAACAAAGGTAGAGATAGACCCACGTTTAGAGGGCATAGTCAATCGGATGTTTGAACGATGCTTTGCTCATCACCAGTACAAACAAGTTCTCGGTTTATCTCTTGAAACTAGACGAATGGACGTGTTCGAGCGAGCTATCACAAACTCACTGGATATTGCTGGTATGCTCTCATATGCCTTCCGTGTTTGTATGTCGCTTATAGAGAATCGGCAATTTCGAGATGAGGTTCTGAGGATTTTGGTGCGATTGTATCGCAATCTGGAGAAGCCAGACTATATCAACATGATTCAATGTTTAATATTCCTCGATGATGCAAAATCCGTCGCAGATATTTTGGACAAGCTAACAAAATCAGAAAAATCTGAAGATGCACTAATGGGTTACCAGATAGCCTTTGACCTCTATGAATCTGGTACGCAACAATTCTTGATAAGGGTCATCCAAGCTATTAGACAATTCGCTCCAGTCCCTTCGCTAATAAAAGTTAGCACAGGCACAATACAAAGTGACCAAGTTTTAGCCAAACCAGATGGTGGCGAGGAGACAACAGAAAATGGCTCCGAAGTTGAGACTGAAGCAAAAATGGATGTCGATGAACCAGATACAACAACAGAGGTTGTTGGTAAGAAACAACGAACTGATGAGGTTGAATCTGCCAAGACAGCTACTGATCAACTCGAATCTTTATCACAGTCTGAGAAAACACGACAAGATAGGCTTAGTAAGCTGGCTGTCCTTCTCCATGGTGAAACTACAATCGAATTGCAACTTCAGTTCCTGATCAGAATGAATCGTACTGACCATCTGATACTGCGCTATACTAGGGACGCAGTGCGCAACTCAATTTGTCATTCAGCCACTGTTATTTCGAACGGTCTGATGAACTACGGAACAACTTCCGATGCGTTCCTAAGAGAAAATTTGGAATGGCTTGGCAGGGCTGTCAATTGGGCTAAATTCACTGCAACTGCCAGTTTAGGAGTAATACACCATGGTCATGAGAAGGATGCCCTCCATCTTCTCGCTCCATATTTACCTAAGATTCCTGCATCGGCAGCTGGCACTACTGCTGGCTACACTGAAGGTGGTGCCTTGTATGCTTTGGGATTGATTTATGCTAATCACGGTCTATCCATAATCGATTACCTCTTGAATCATCTCAAAGAAAATCACTATAACGAGGCCATTAGGCATGGGGCGTGTCTTGGGGTTGGCCTTGCTGCGATGGGTACAAACAGAGTCGATATCTACAATCAACTGAAATTTTTCCTTTACCAAGATGATGCTATAACAGGCGAAGCAGCCGGAATTGCAATGGGTCTCGTCATGCTCGGATCGAACTCATTAAATGCGGTCACAGACATGGTAAGCTATGCCGCAGAGACGCAACACGAAAAAATCTTGCGCGGCCTGTCAGTTGGCATAGGACTCATGATGTTTGGTTGTATGGAGCAAGCCGACGAGATGATAGCGGCGCTCGAGACAAATAAGGACGCACTTATGCGAAGAGCTGCCATGCATGCTATCAGCATGGCATATTGTGGTTCAGGAAACAACAAAGCTATATCCAAGTTGCTCCATGTTGCCGTTAGTGATGTAAATGACGACGTACGTCGGTCAGCTGTGGTTGGCATCGGATTCATTCTATTCAGATCACCTGAACAATGTCCTAATGTTGTCAGTCTACTTTCTGAAAGCTACAATCCGCATGTGAGATGTGGCGCTGCGATGGCTATAGGTATATGCTGCGCTGGTTCAGGCAGCAAAGAGGCTATATCGTTACTAGAGCCGATGCTCAGTGATCCGGTCAACTTTGTTAGGCAGGGCGCTCTCATTGCCTCCGCCTTAGTATTAATTCAACAGACAGAGCTACTGAATCCAAAGGTTAAGGAACTTCGTCAACTCTACTCCAAGGTGATCTCTGACAAGCACGAAGATGTCATGGCTAAGTTTGGTGCAATTTTAGCTCAAGGAATTATTGACGCTGGTGGTCGAAACGTCACAGTATCACTTCAATCACGGACCGGCCACACTAACGTCTGTGCAGTAGTCGGGATGCTCATTTTTTCTCAATTCTGGTACTGGTTTCCACTTACTCACTTCCTATCTCTAGCATTTACTCCAACCTACCTTGTTGGTCTCAATGGAGATCTGAAAATTCCAAAACTCGAATTCAGATCTGGAGCTAAGCCATCCACTTATGCATACCCTCCACCGATCGAGGCCAAGAAAGAACGAGAAAGGGAAAAAGTTAGTACCGCCATATTGTCGATAACAGCCAAGGCGAAGAAGAAAGAAGCGAGCAAGAAAGATAAACAGCAGGGAGTGGAGAAGATGGACGTTGACGATGAACCAGCCGGGGCAACGACAAGCAAGTCTGCAAAAGATTCTAAGGATAAGAAACCAACCATAGATGATTCAAAAAAGAAGGAAATCGCATCGAAGGGCGGTAAAGATGCGTCTAAAGATGTTAGAGAAACAAAGGAGGCGAAAGATGAAGAGAAAGACAAACAAGAGAAAGCAGAAGAACCAAACTTTGAGATGCTCTCGAATCCAGCCAGAGTTCTTCGTCAGCAACTGAAAGTCATTACGATACCAGAGCAATCCAGGTATAGACCGATCAAAGATGTTCATATTGGTGGCATCATTCTGATGGATGATAGAAAACCCGACGAACCGGAGGATCTTATCGAGCCAGTTACAGCTCACTGCTCGAAAGTGGAAGAAGAGAAGGAGCCCGAACCACCAGAACCCTTCGAGTATCTAGATGATTGAGTGAATCATTGTGGAGATAGGATATATTGAGAACTAATCTGTGGGTAAATGAATCAAAACCATAGAAACTTGGTCTCTTTGCAAAGATGTTTTATCAGTGGCTGATCTATTATCTTTTCATGTTAAAATTAGGCGTGATTAAAGTAATTCCCGTGAGAATTTGTACCCCAACAATGATTTAACTGGTTATTCGACCAAAGCTATGGCTACACATCAGATTTATTCCAAGCATATTGTTTCTTGATCAAAGTGGAGTGGGCTGCTCCTCTATAGAGATCATCGCTTATTGAATTTGCAAGTTCTAACAGGTGAGCACTGAATTGAGAATCATTTTTGTTCCTTTGCAACCAACAATGCTCCAACTGGTCCAGTAGATGAAGTTCAATTTTAGATTTTTGTTCATCGTCTGGATCTCGATTGCTGTGAAGGAAGATGAGATAATTTACGATCGACGGTATTGGTGCACAAGATAGATCCCTATCGTCAACTTGAGTCAGAGAAATAAAGGACCGTCTGGCCTCATCGATATGGCCCAACTTCTGATAACAAACAGCCAAAAGGTGTACGATTGACGGATGGAAACACAATTCTCTGGCTTGTACATCGGACGTCATGGAAGCCCTTGTGCTGTATAATTTCTTTGCCGCTGTTAGATGGACGAAGGATCTTGCAAACAAGCCAACATGGCAACAAGCTACTGATATGTTGTAGTTGACCCTCCAGTCCAATGGATCTATATCGTAGGCCTTGCTAAGACAACTCAAACTTGCAATGAATTTCCTCTTCAAAAGATGGCAGAGACCCAGATTGTTCCACAACGAAGCAGATTCCCAGCATGAGGGGTCAGAGTTTCTCATTAGTTCAATAACTTTATCAATCTGGTTCGGCAAGCTGCTATTATGTTCGCAACTCTGGTTAAAATTTGAATTCTGCCTCAGCGATGACCTCTCATCATTGGATTCCTGATCAATCCGATTCAACATGATGTAACCTTTCACCAATAAATAGCTGAGGTCTGCTCTTGCTTCTAAGCCAGCGCTGAGATTTTCGTTTTTTCCCATAGGAGCGCTATCATGAGGCTTCCGGTTGCAAAGCAGCGCCAACTGGTTGTAATGTGAGGACGGATTCATTTTGGACACCGAATGAAACTCAAGGGACGACATAATCTCGGTCGCTTTCGCAAAATTTGCCCTGTTAGAAGATGGTTGGACGCTTAACAAGAGCGCAAGGAACGGATTCAATGAATAGTTTTGAGGATAAAGAGGATATGCTTGGATCAAGGTATGCAAAGCTGACTTCAAGTCTCCTCTATTTCTGATCACAAAATCTGCGTAAATTGAGTGAGGCGTGTGATAGTTCTTCAGATCTACTAGTTTGTTACTATTACCGCGCCCATCGACTCCTAGTTTAGGCTCCAAACCAGGGGCCAGGGACAAGTTTGAAGCAACTTTGTATGCTGAGTGGGCATCCTTGAGGAGCCGCTGGTACTCGAGACACAACCCGAATATGAGCCACAGTTTTGGCTCATTTATCAACAAGTTTCCTCTAATTTCCTGCAGAACCCTCTGATATCCGTTGGATTCTTGATTGATCGAATCGAGGTTGAAGTGGGTCGATCCTGGTTCGTCACAAGTCACACTAAGTTCGTCTCGAGTCTCTTCCAGTTGGCATTCGTATTCGAGCAACTTTATCTCCTTACTGATCACTTGCTTACACAAAGCAACCACAGAATCGTAGTTACCCAAGTATAGGAGGCATTGGCATAGGAGCAAAAGGTACTTGTTGTTCTTATCGAAGTTCAAACTTTGCAGAGAGACTAAAACTTCATCCAAACTTGCGCTTGTTCTCATCTGGGCGATTCCGTTCGCATATTTCATATGTTCACTTACAGGATGCCCATACCTCATCTCCAAATCTCGTTTCAACTCTATGATCTCATCGTGCCTGTGCTGCACGAGCAACTTTTGACAAAACCAATTGTAGCGATTCAATCTGAACTTAGTAGCCATTTTAAGACAGCGCATTTGCGTATGATGGACCGACGTCACACAAAAGAGATATATTTTTACGTTTGAAGGTTTTGAACCATAGGCGACCATTTCAACGTTGCTATAGTTACTCGATTTTGGCCGGTTGGGGTGCGCGTGTTCAGAATCTACTCGATAGTGTTTGGCAGATTGGACGCGAATTTGTGGCAAAATGCGAGTCGGTCGACGCCCAACTTAGGTGTACCTACGAGAACTGTGATCCGCATGATTTTTCGTTGATTGCGCCCGTAAACATGGCTTGAGAAGTCATCCGAGAGATCTGACAGGCCTAATTCTGAACACTGCTCCACAAAAGATGGGCGTGTCTAGCTCCTTTCTAATGTACTTGCAACACGAGAAATCAGCTCTAGGCCATTGGTTGGCTCCGGAGTCGTTCCAAATCGAAAGAGTCCTATTTTAGATTGAGAGAGGATCGAGTCTAGATGGTCACCTGTGCATTTTCAGTGGAGCACCAATCGGCCGATGTCTCGGATTGAACCGCCTGTAGTAGAGAGATGTTAGCGCAGCCACACAGAAACCCCGGTGATATGCTTTGCACCTGGAAATTTTAGCGCGTTCATTTCTTCCCCCTCCCCTTATTGTTTCCCTGTGATTCAGTAGAGCAAAGACAGGTCTCTATACAGGTCGCGTGGACGAACTTGAACCCCGCTGCTCGCGCAGTTAACTCTTTGATGCAAATACATACTATCGATGCGCAGAGAGTCACCCTTGCTTCGAATGAATCTAACAGAACTTGTGAACTTTTAGAGGTAAAACTTTTCAGAAGGCTCCAATTTCCTCATCGAAGCGAATCAAGATAGAAATTCAATCGGTATCTACAAAATTTATCAGTCTCAATGGAGAAAACAAGCAAAAATTAGCTGACGGTAGAGTTTCGTGAGCCTAGCAACTCTTCTTTGGTGGTAGACTGCCTTCCTCGAGCTGCACAGACAGCCCGTCGAGGCTTCATGAGTTTTGAGCGGGACTAATGAGGGTACACAAGGTCTTAGCTCTGTAGGGGGCTCGATCGTTACTCGCAATGAGCTTGTTGTATGTGTCGAATCACGGCAAGCGAGGGGAAGGACTAACTTTATCAGTAGCTCACGGAAGCATTCCCGAATTTTACTGTGAGAAAGGTAGAAAGAGAGTGAGAGAAAGTGTGAGTTCTCGTACGGAAATAGCGAGATGTGCTCGATGAAGATTTGTCTACTGTTGAAATGGTGCTGTTGCTGGGGGAGAAAAACCGCAAGTTCGTCTCATAATCTACAAGACTCTCGCTTTGAAACTCCTTCAAGTTAAGTGAGCGCAAACAATGAAGCATGGGTAACAACATGAGAGGTAGGTCGATTAAACGAAGCTCTAGCATTAGAATATTCGCTCTCAACTCAACGCCGCCGCCCGGTGCTGGGTACATAGAGCCGTTGCGAGCTCCCATGGAGTGCACGCAAAGTAAACCACAGAAGACGACACTCAACGAGTTCCCTCGATCAACAAGATTTTTGCCGTCCACAGAGATCGAGATAAGGAGGCACGAGCTCGAACTCGACACAACTAGTCAAATTACTCTAATTGACTTCTTTTTAACATTCAACTCAAACATAATTTCCAATTGAGGTTATGGAGCAGCAACCGATGTATCCCGGATCACCAAGGAGGAGGAAGCCGAGGCTTGATTTAGATGCAGCATTGTACTTGCAATCGCAGGCAAATTGTATACAGGAGCCAAATCTAAGTAGTGCTTGTGGAAAGAAATCGCCTGGTGCTCGAGTGAAGAACGCGTCTTGTTTTAGTCCGTGGGAATATGATTCAAGTTTGCACTACGTGGCTGCTCCGGATTACAGGCATAATAGCAACATCAGCGTAGATTACATAGATTGCGTCTCGAACAACGATCTTGCCCAGCCAGCGGCCACAATGAGGGGAATTCCTCATTGTAGGAAGCATTTAAGATTTCATAGGAATCGAGTAGAACCTACTACCACCGAGCAGCGGTCATCGACAACAGATCAACAGCAATCTTCGCCTGCCATCGGAGTTCCGCATACTCCAACTCAATGCAGTCAGAACCAACAACATTCGCTGTCAAATGACACAACAGGTGATGCCATTTCTAATGGAACATTCTCACTTGGAGAAGGAGCAGGAGTAAGCGCCTTATACCCGATATTGGTGAGCGAGGTGAAGAAGCGGACGTACTTTATAGGCTCGCTTGGCCAAGATTCATTGCTCGGACACGAGGAGTTGAGCAGATACTTTCCGAATGGACGAGTCAGCATATTTGTTTGCACTTGGAATCAGAATCGCAAACGAGCCTCGATGAACCTCGACGACCTGCTACTACCCGATCAGCTTGTTTACATGCCAGATATATATGCAATCGGTATACAAGAGGCCTTTAGCTCGCAAAACGAGTACTTGAGGGACTGGGAGATAGAGTTGCAAACTACTCTAGGGCCAAACCATGTCTTGTTACATAGTTGTTCGCTTGGTGTACTACATTTGTCTCTCTTCGTTCGCCGCGATCTCATTTGGTTTTGCTCAACACCTGAAGAATCAATTTACAATTCAAGGTCAATGCCCACAAACATGATCAAAACAAAAGGTGCCATCTCAATAGCATTTAGGTTCTTCGGAACGTCTTTCATGTTTACCAATTGTCATTTTCCAGCCCATGAAAACAAGTTGAAGGATCGTATCGAGGAATACCAGCGCATAATTAATTCCATAGATTTGCCGAAAAACTTGAAGTTACTCAAGCCTCGTTACTTGTCCAATGATTCCACAGCCCGTTTTGATTGTGTATTCTTCATGGGTGATCTCAACTTTAGACTAGAGCAGAGAACCTTCGATGAGACAATTACCATTTTAGAGGACATTTTTCAACAAAGAGAGCCTACATATGAAGCTCTGACCCAAAACGACGAGCTCCTTAAAGTGATGGAATCTGGACAAGCGTTTCACGGCTTCGATGAGAGTCAAATCAAATTTCCGCCAACTTACAAATTTTTAGCTCAGACTAACAAATATGACAGGCAGACAAAAAGAGTTCCTAGTTATACGGATAGAATATTGTTCAGATCTAAACGTCAACGTCACATTCAATGTTTGATCTACGATTGGTTGCCGCAACTATTGAGCTCGGATCACAAGCCCGTTTATTGCTTATTCGATGTATTGATCAGGCCTGGTCATGAGCAAAATATGGTTAGCTCCCTAAATGCTGGCCTTTTCCAACGAACCGTCTACCTGGAGGCCTTAAAAAGAAGAGCCGAAGATCCTGAGTCCATGCAGGAGAACGGGGCTGGCGGAAATCTCATATGTTCGATATCATAGGTCTGTAAGTAAGCTCTGGTTGAATGGACGGCTTGATTTTCTTAGTAAAGAATGGTTGCGCTATCAACCATCCAGGTGAAAAACCATAATAGGTGTATTGCTCTCGTAGATATATAACAATTTAAGTCACGATGGCATGTTCTAATGGTTATATGTAGTCAAACTTGATACCTAGAGGCTCTTGACACTCATTTACCCTCACGAATTTTCATGAGTTTTTCTTCAGTCATGAACTTCGTAAAAATGAGGACTAAAATATTTGGCAAGTACTGGGATAAGTAGCAACAAGTCAATACTGGTTGGATTGATATCCAGGCAACATTAACACGATTGACAATAGCTGAAAAACATAATTTTGCACATCGTTCAGTGGTCATTCTGACAGAGTCCTTATCATGGCTTTTGTTAACAACAACCCCGGGTTGTTCGGTAAACGAATTCTCCAATATCCTTGAGAAAACTGGACCCGGACAGAGGAGGGTCACTTTAATATTTTTGTACCCTTCAACTCGTAAGGTTTCGAAATAACCATGTAATGCGTACTTAGTTCCACTGTAAGTACATGAGAAGGGTGCCGGACAGATTCCTGCAACACTACTGGTGACTGCTATCTGACCTGGATAGTTGAGTTTATACCAATGATCGACCACGATTCGGGTCAAATTCACTGGTCCAAATACGTTTGTTCGGAACATTTCTTCATCCACATTGATGTCAATCTTTTCAAAGGCGGCCCTCTGACTCCTGCCGGCATTGTTGATTAGGATGTCAATTTGTTTGAAATGGATCATAACTCGCTCGAAACAAGCTCGATGCCTCTGATAGACTGATATATCGAAAGGTATAACAAGCACGTCGCCTACAGACAAACTGGAGTTCATGTCTAGACATTTGGACTTGACTGCCTCAAGTCGAGACTCGTTAGTGCCGCTGAGCGCAAGTTTGCAACCAACTTTAGCGAATTCATAAGCCATGAACTCGCCAATTCCGGACGACGCCCCCGTTATCCAGACAACTCTATCGCGTAGATGGGCAGTATATGTGGGCCCAGAGCAAAACCTGTCAAGAAACCAGAGATAGACGTGACAGTCGAGTCTTGAGAAGCCATAAGCGCAAAGGGCGAAAATAATTATAAGTAAGATTGTTGAGAGCATTGCCAATGATCAATGTGATAACTTGTTGCTCGTCGATAATGAACTGAAGTTGCGTTTTGAGTCAAATAGTAATCAAACTGCACAACCTCTGGCTGTGGATTGGAATTTATCAATATCTTTAAATCGCGATCAAATAAAACGGCTTAGGCGAGCGAGTACATCGCAATGGCTAGCAATTATCAACCGTAAGACTCTTGGGATTCCTTGAAGACGAATAAACGGTTGCTATCGATTCTAATAGATTTGTAAGTAAACTTAAGTTTAATAGTACAAGAGGTCTCCCAGGTTGCTTTGCCAGTAAATACTGTAAAGGCAAAAGGTTAAAATTGATTTTCGCTTACGGCTCATGGTTGGTTTGGACTCGGTGCGGGCACGGTTTTCAGACCTCCGAGCGCTGGCACGCATAATCAGATTACAAGTGCTTGTGGCAAAACTCATGAGCTCACCTTGGTGTTCTCGGTAAAGCAGCATCTGCAGCATAAAGTTTCGGACTCAACATCAATCAGGCCCTTGATTCTACAGGTCACAAATGAAGAGCGAGATTCCGCAGGCCTCGAAGGGTTTATTCTTCTACAAAGCAAGTCTATAGATCCCCTCGAAACGCTGGCAGATTTTATTTCCAAATAACTAATTAATAAGGAATCAAGAGATGTTGGTCTCTGCGTTCTCATCGAGCGAATTTCTTCATGCGGAATCCGACTCGTCTTATCGTAAATATGGCGGTTTAATTGTAAAGTCTTTCACGCACAAACCTGGGCAACACGAATGATGCTCGATGTATCTCTTTGGTGTAATATTTCAAATTTAATTTTTCTTCATCCAGCTCATGGGTTGGCTCAGACAGTTTAGCGTTTGGATCCTTGGAACAGATGAGAAAGCCGATCTGTCCGCTCGGGTAAGTGCAAGTCATCGTCGAGGCATAAGCAACCTGCTTGAATATCTTCCTGTTCATTTTCAATAGATCGCTAATGAACTCCAGGTCAAACCAGATGCTCTCAGCTTGGCAACAGATGATGCCGTCTCTAGTTAGTTTTTTCTCGAGCAACTCGTAATAAGGCTGCTGGAAGAGACACTCGGCTGGGCCCTTCGGGTCACTGGAGTCCGTTATGATAATTTCAAATGACTCGTCAGGTAGCTCCTGGATATACTTGTACCCATCGCCTATCAAGAGCTCCAGCTTAGGGTTCGAATAAGAGCTGGCCATTGACGGGAAATATTGCTTAGAGAGCTCGACCACCCTTTCGTCGATCTCACACTGAACCAACTTTTTAACTAGAGGATGCTTCAAGCATTCTCTTGCGACGCCCCCATCGCCACCACCGATGATCTGCGACGAGAATATAAGTTTGAGTTTCGAGTCATGATTAGTGAGCCAAACTAATTTCTATACACTCACCAACACTCTGGACGGATTCGGATGGGAATTCAACGGTAGGAAAGCGATCATCTCCTGATAGGAAAACTCGTCCATTTCTGTGCATTGGATTGCATTGTCTAGAGCAAGACACCTCCCGAAGGTTTCACTGTTGAATTTGGTCAATGATAAACACGAATCGAGTCAACAACTCTCTCTGTCTCTCTCTCTCTCTCGATCTCTCGCTAAGCATGCATCCAAAAATTTTGCTCACGGAACTTACCTTTCGAAAATGATTATGCCCTGATATTTGGATCTTTCTTCATGTAAAGTCTTTTTGCTCAGCACTGATAATGCAACGCTAGCTCCCTTTGGAGCTCCGATTTCTGTGAACCAACCGATCTTATGAGCATCCATAGTTCTCTTAGCCGAGCAGTTGACCCTGAACTCCACAAACTGAGGCAAATGTGCTAATTACTGGCCTTAAACAGATGCGCCGAACTACCTGATTAATGGTATGGAAGTCGCGAAATATGCCTCCCTCTAGTCAGCTGGTCTTGGATGATTGCGAGAATTTGGCAAAGACTGCTCGGAGAAGGCAAAAAGTATAGCTCATAGAGCTTGAAACGCTCATTGTCTCAACTCCTCTGGTAGCATTTATCAAATTTCCTCCGTCATATCTGATTAGATCAAGGCGATTCGCCCTGGTGCCTGGGTTGCAAGTATGCATGCAGCATTCAGTCATCAAATCATACTCATGATTAGCACAAACAATGTCAATGCGATCGTGCTAGACGGCTTTAATGATCCTGCTCATATGCTAGTTTAGGTCAGATTACCTTTGCTCATGAATCAAAACGTAGGCAAAATTCGATAAGTCAGACCTCTTAACTGCGATCGTTCGCTCGCTGAGCGAGCGTCTTGAGGTGCATGTATGATTGGATTGGTAATTCGATAAACAATAGCGAAAAAATGGTTGCAACCATTTGATTATACAGGAGCTTCATATGAAATTGTCATCCTCCATACACTCAATTGTACACATTCAACCGTTTTTCGTGTAGATAACCGATGCATAGAGATGTTTGGATTTGGTTCGGGTGTGATGGCAGTTTATTTTCTTCTTCAACACGGTCATTTTTACCTGGCTTATCATTCTCGGATAGATAGCCAATCATGCTTACCTTTCTCTCGTTGTTTGATCGATACAAAATTCGTAAAGATAGTTTGCGGTTCACCTCAGACAATTAGGTGATCCATCAGCTTTGTCGATGAAGTCAGGATGTCCTATTCGAATACCGTTGCAGCATTGTCCTTCAGCAGGAAAGAGTTCGAGAATTTCGAAGTTACCATCCATCGAGGAGGTTAACTAGCGAGTGGAAGTTACCAATATGTCATGCAATGCAATTTATTACGCTGTAACACAGCGATCTTCTTCTTGAACGATGGATTCGCCCTCGCTCATAGTTAGGAAAATAGAGTGGTAATACTAATAGTAATAAAAAAATCGAT